>MDTG01024274.1_pt1 | contig 14213 bp, 15 predicted proteins | sample 811421 | NCBI WGS metagenome assembly MDTG01 (sample SAMN05326645, study PRJNA326480) | marine metagenome | isolation source: seawater | place: Pacific Ocean: South East | collected 2011
CTCGATGCGCATCTCCCAGGAAGTGCGCGAATTCGCCCACGAACGTGGTATTCATACGCCACAGGACGCCATCGACGCCGGGCTGGCCGAAAAAGCCGAAGAATTCCGCGACGGCGGCAACGAGCTTTACAAGTAACCCTCGAGGACAGCGACATGAAAAAGACAGCGCTCATCGCCACCCTGGCCACCGGCGGACTCGTACTGCCCGGCATGGCCCAGGCCCTGGACAAGGAAGACTTCACCACCACCGCCAGCACGGCAGCCACCACGGCCTATATCGTGGGCAAGGACGACAACGATCTGGTCAAGGCCCGCGATTTCGCCAACAGCGAAAAAGTGGCCCTGGCCCGCGAATCCGCCCAGGGCGGCGGCGAGCACGTGGCCTCGCTGGCCGAGCTGCTGGGCGAGAACCCGAACCAGCTCGGCGCCTGGATGCAGGACAACTACAGCGCACTTTACGACACCGAGACATCGGCCAACCTGGTTGATCGCATTGCCGCGCTCAAGACCGGCTAGCCGGCCCGTATGACGACGGCGTACTACACCGCCGATGCGATCTGTCGCGCCCACGACATGGGCGAGGGCCATCCGGAACAGCCCGGCCGGCTGATCGCGATCGAAAAAGGCCTGGACGTCGTCGGCATCGCCGATCGGCTGGACCGGCGCAGCGCGCCCCCGGCCGATACGGCGCTGGTCAAGCGTGTCCACGACCCGCTGCATATCGACCAGCTCTATGACATGGCCCCGCGCCACGGCCGTATTCCGCTGGATGAAGACACCCTGCTGACCCCGGACACCCTGGCCGCGGCGCGGTATGGCGCCGGAGCCGGTGTGGCCGCGGTGGATGCGGTCATGGCCGGGGATATTGCCAACGCGTTCTGTGCCATACGCCCGCCGGGGCATCACGCCGAATATTCGAAAGCGATGGGCTTTTGTTTTTTCAACAATATCGCTATTGCTGCGCGCCACGCGATCGATCAACACGGGCTCGAGCGCGTGGCGATCGTGGATTTCGATGTTCACCACGGCAACGGCACCGAAGACGTCCTGCGCGACGAGCCACGCGTGCTGTTCTGCTCGAGCTACCAGAATCCGTTGTTCCCGCATACCGATGACGCCAGCATCCCCGGCAGACTCATCAAGACCCCGCTACGAGGGGGCACCGCGGCTCGCGTGTTCCGCGACGCCATCGAGCGTGACTGGATACCCGCGCTGCACGACTATCAGCCCCAGCTCATCCTGGTCTCGGCCGGTTTCGACGCTCATCGTTCCGACCCCCTGGCCGATCTCAACCTCGAAGCCGACGATTTCGCCTGGGTGACCGAGCGCATTCTGGATATCGCCGAGACCCACTGCGGCGGCCGCGTCGTGAGTATGCTCGAAGGCGGTTATGCCCTGGATGCCCTGGCGGCATCGGCGGCCGTGCATGTGCGCACTCTTCTAAACCGCGGCGCCTAGGCCTGTCGACACGGTAAGCACATGCGCCGAGCGGTGGGCTGATACCGCTGGATTGCCGCGGCTTATCCGCCGACTTTTCGAATTTCCCGGGCCGGGTAAGACTCGACGTCCGTTCAATTCGTGCGTGTTATGGGAGAGGACGTCCTGGCGACGTCCCGCTCTCAACAGAACCCGCCAATAAAAAACCCGACCACGTAGCACGCGCCGGGTTTTATCCGCACCGGGTCATAGCTGGCTAAAACAGAATATTCACGTCATTGGCCGTTGACAGCACGATGCCGTACGTCAGATACATCAAATAGAAACCGGTCACGGTATGTGCTAAACCGAGCAGTTTTTCGGTGGCCGGCACGGCGATACCGAAACTGGCAAAAAACTCGAAGAAATAGACCGCAGCCAGGCCGATGAAAAGAACGGCTACCGGTGCATCGCCGCCGATCGCGAACGAAATCACGCCGAGCACCGAGACCAGAAAGAAGGCGACCGACATGAACCCGTTCGGCCGGGCATCGCCTTCAACGAACTTGATGAGGCCCATGGCCAGCCAGTGGATACCGAATACCGAGAACGCCACGGCCGCGCTATAGAGCTGTGCCTCCTTGAAGGACTCGAACCAGCTCAGGCCGACGAACAGATACAGCCCGACCAGCGCCTGACACAGCCCGGGCATGAAGAACCCCCAGACCCCGTTGGACCGGGCCAGTGCCCGGCCGCCGTTGTTCGGCCAGCCGAACAACTCCTGCGGCCCCAGAATGAGATACCCCGTGCCCAGGCCGAAAAAGCCGAGCGCGACCGGCGCGAAGCCCGACGCCGCAAACGTGATGGATGCCATTGAATCCCCCTTGATCAATTGGATGCCTTCATAGTGCACATATCAATATCCGAGATACAACAGTTCGGCCGTCGCGGGAGATCGTTTCTCACCCCAGCGGGCATGTCCACAGCACGGCTTGCTCGCCGGGACGAATCGACCGGTGTGCCGGCCTGGTTTCGTTTCGATAGGTCGAGGCTCGTATGATGACGGCTTGTTTTCGTCGACCGGAACTGTGATGAATCTCTTGCTGCTCAACGGCCCGAACCTGAACCTGCTCGGCACGCGGGAGCCGCATCTCTACGGTCACGACACGCTGGCCGATATCGAGACCGCGGCACAGAGCCATGCGCACCAGCAGGGTGCAACGCTTGCGACACTCCAGACCAATCACGAAGGCGAGATGATCGATCGCATCCATGCGTCCCGGGGCGTGATGGATGCCATCATCATCAATCCGGCGGCCTGGTCCCATACCTCGATCGCCCTGCTCGACGCCCTGAACGCCTACGAGGGCCGCGTGGTCGAGGTGCATCTGTCCAATATCCACAGGCGCGAGTCGTTTCGACACCACTCTTATATATCGGCACGCGCCGATGCGGTGCTGGCCGGGCTGGGCGCTTACGGCTATCGCGCAGCGATCGACTGGCTGATGAGCTGATCCACAAACTGGCGCGACTCTTGCTAGAGACGTGACATCATTCTCATCGACCGCTTCTATGCAACGCTCGCTGCGTGCCTTTACCTTCGCCAGCCTCGCACTGACCAGCCTCTCGGCCGCCGCCGTGGACGGGGTGGTCGCCGATAACTTCGAGATCCTGCAACCGATCACTGGAACGCCCGGCGCCCTGTCCGGCGAAACCGCGGCCGGGCGCTATTACGTGCCGGCGACGGTGGACACCAGCCGCTGGGGCCATCTGCCCAGCCGCCAGGCCGAGCCGGTGTTGACTGTGCCGTCCGGGGCTACGGTGGTCATCGATACGATCTCGCACGAAGGCATTCTCGAGGATCAGGGGCGTGATCCGGTGGCCTGGTTCGGCGATCACGGCGTGGCGCGCGAGCAGGTTCTGAGCGATGCCATCGCGCTCACCGATTCCGATATCAAGCACGATTTCAAGCAGGACGGCCCGCACGTGGTGACCGGCCCCGTGGCCGTGGCCGACGCCGAGCCGGGGGACGTGCTCAAGGTCGAGGTCCTGAATCTGGCTCCGCGCGTGCCTTATGGCGTGGTCTCCAATCGTCACGGCAAGGGCGCGCTGCCCGGCGAATATCCCATAACCCCGGCACAGGACGGCGCCTCGGCCGAGCATCCCGAGCGCTATGGCAATGTCTCGATCTATACTCCGATCAAGAAAAGCGACGACGGCTGGGTAGGCCTCATGTCCGGCCCGAACGGCAAGCCGATCGAATTCCCGCTCGATCCGTTCATGGGTCTGATGGGCGTGGCGCCGAACACGGATGAATCCCCCAGCTCGGTGCCGCCGCTGGCCGTCGGCGGCAACGCCGACATCAACGAGCTGGGAGAAGCCGCAACGATCTATTACCCGGTCCAGGTGCCCGGCGCGCTGTTCTATACCGGCGACGGGCACTTCGTCCAGGGCGACGGCGAGGTCGCGCTCACCGCACTGGAGGGCTCCATGCGGGCGACGTTCCGTCTGACGCTGCTCAAGGCCGGCTCACCGGACATCCCCGGCGGCCAGATCAATCGCCTGCTCGGCGAGACCGATACCCACTGGGTGACCGTCGGGCTCGACCCGAGCCTGGACGAGGCGATGAAAGACGCCACGCGCGAATCGATTCGTTTTCTGCATGACTACTACGGCATCGATCAGGCCACGGCGCTGGCCTACCTGTCGGCGGCCACGGATTTCGAGGTCTCGCAGGTCGTGGATGCCACCAAGGGCGTGCACGGGCTGATCCGCAAGGGTGACTTCGCTGCGCTGAGCCCCACCAACTGACCCGACCGGCCATTGGCCCACGCGCATCGGCCGCCTATAGTAGCGGCCGATCTTTTTCATCGCGGCCGGTCTGATGAGCCTTGCCACGTTGTCGGTCTTTGTGCCGACTTTCTTTCTTGTCTCGCTCACGCCGGGGCTGTGCATGACGCTGGCCCTGAGCCTGGGCATGACCGTGGGCGTAAAGCGTGCGGTCTGGATGATGGCCGGCGAGCTGATCGGCGTGGGCATGGTCGCCGTGGCCTCGGTGGTGGGCGTAGCCGGCGTTCTGTTGCAGGTGCCGGCGCTGTTCACCGTATTCAAATGGGTCGGCGGGGCCTATCTCGTCTGGCTCGGCATCGAGATGTGGCGCTCGCGGGGCAATCTGGCCATCCCCGAGATTGCGCGTGACGCCCCGGCCCCGCCCCGCGGGCGGCTGGCCCTGCAGGGCCTGGTCACAGCGATCGCCAATCCCAAAGGCTGGGCGTTCTTCATCGCCCTGCTGCCGCCGTTTCTGGATTTCGATGCCCCGCTGGCGCCCCAGCTTGTTCTGCTGCTGTCGATGATCCTGTCGATGGAAACCGCCTGTCTGCTGCTCTATGCCACCGGCGGCTCGGCCGCGCGACGGCTGCTCGAACAACAGGCCAATGTCCGGCTGCTCAATCGTATCGCCGGCACGCTGATCATGGCCGTGGGGCTGTGGCTGGCGCTGGGCTGACAGCCTGTCGTACCCGGTCCAGGCCGGTACACAAGGCCTGGCTGGCCCCCGCCATACGCACCGTGGGCCGGCTGATTGCATCGCGCGCCAGGCGGATGAAGCGGTCATGGCGCACGGCTGACAGTGTGTCGTAGCGGCGCCAGAACACATCACGCGCCGGGTCGTCGTCATCGTCGCGCCGGGTCGTCACGATCGCTGCCGGGTCACGGGCGATCAGCGACTCGATCCCGATCCGCGGTGCCGCCACATCGGCGTCCTCGAACACATTGCGCCCGCCGCACAGCCGGAGGGCCGCGCCGATCATGCTGGCCCCGCCAATGGTGATCAGCGGTTCGGTGGCCACGACGTAGAACACCGAGACCGGCGCACGGGCGCTGTATCGGTCTTCAAGTGCCTGCATGCGCGCAAGAAAACGAGCCGCGGCACGAGCGCCTGTCTTCGCCTGCCCGCCGAGCCGGCCCAGATCACGTAGGGTGGTGGCGATATCCGCGAACGCGCTCGGATCATCGACATACACCGGGATGCCCAGCGCGCGCAGCCGGGCGACCAGATCGCCTTCGCTGGCCGGCGCCCAGGCCACGACCAGATCCGGCCGGCGCGCCAGAATGGCTTCGAGACTGACCGAGCGATACCCGCCGACCCGCGGGATCGAGGTGGCCGCGGGCGGGTAATCGCTATAGCGCACCGCGCCGACGACCCGATCACCGAGCCCGGCCGTGAACAGGTTTTCCACAAGATGAGGGGTCAGCGCCACGATACGCTCGGCCGGCTGATCGAGCGTGACCCGATGGCCGGTGGCATCCACCGCCGAAACCCCGGCAAAGGCAGGCCCGGCCAGCATCGCCGGAACCAGCAGCGCGGTCACGAGCCACAGGCCGCGTTTCAGGAGTCGCTGCCGTTTCGCGCCCCTGCATGGGACAAATCTGTGCATAACTTATCGCCCCTGTGGATAAACGCAGGCACGCTGGAGCCCGGCCCTCAGCCGAGGCCGTGCCGTGTGGGTGACCAGCCCGAATCGCAGCCAGCGATCATCATCGCCCAACCGGGTCAGAATGCCCTGGCGGGCGAGCGCGGCGTGCCAGAACGGCGCGCTGGTCTCGTTCTCGAACAAGGCCGTGACAAACAGCCCGCCGGAGACGAGCCGTGCGTCGAGCGCCGTGGCCAGGACATCACCCAGCCAGGCCTGGCCGGCATGGATACGCGCACGTTGCTCGCGCTGCCAGGCGGTATCAGCCAGGGCCCGGCACCCGATCCAGCGCGCCGGATGCGCGACCCCCCAGGGCTGCACGGCCTCGTTCAGCGGGGACAGGATATCGGGCGGCCCATAGACGAACCCCAGCCGGATACCGGCCAGACCGAAGAACTTGCCCACTGAGCGCAGCACGATGGCCGAGGCCGGTAACGCCGGCGGCGCGTCGACACAATCCATGAACGCGGCATCCACGATCAGCCGGCCCGGGCCGAGCGTGGCCGCCAGGGCCCGCAGCTGCTCGGTATCGGGCATCTCGCCCAGCGGGTTGTTCGGGGCCAGCACCACGGCATGATCGAGCTGCGGGGCCCGGTCGATCAACGCGGCCAGCGTGTCGTAGAACACAAGCGCATGCCCGGCCCGTGCCCAGGCCCGGGCATGTTCGCGATACCCGATAGCCGGCACGCCGACCCGTCCCCGGCGCCGCAAGGCCGGCAGGGTCTGGATCGCGAACTGGCTGCCCGGCACGGCGATGAGCTGCTTCGCAGAGACGCCGTAATAGGCCGCCGCGGCCGGCATCAGCCCATCATCGGTTTCGGGCAGACGGGCCCAGACCTCGCCCGGCACCTGGCCCACCGGCCACGACCAGGGCGCGATACCGGTCGAGACATCCAGCCAGTCGGCCCGCGGGATCTGCCACGTTCTCGCGGCATCCTGCAGCCGGCCGCCGTGGGCAGTGTGCTCGGCCTGGCTCACAGCACAGCCCAGCAGACGATGACGCCGGCCACGAGGGCCACGCTGCGATCGACCAGCGCCAGCGCACGCTCGATATCCCCGGCTGCAGGCGGCGCTCCCTGCCCGATCTCGGGCTTGGCCTGCCACCGGCCGTGATACGAGGCCGGCCCGCCAAGCGTGATCCCCAGCGCCCCGGCGCCGGCACACATCACCGGCCCGGCGTTGGGACTGGCACAGCCCGGCGCCTGATCCTGCCAGCAGCGCCAGGCCGCCCGGCCGCCGAAGACCACGAAAGCCGCCGCGGTCAGCCGCGCGGCGGGCCAGTTCAGGGCATCGTCCAGGCGGGCCGCTGCCCGGCCGAAGGCCTCGAAGCGCGGCGTGCGATAACCCCACATCGCATCCAGCGTATTGGCCAGGCGATGCAAAACGACACCCGCCGCGGCACCGGGCGGCCCGGCCAGGCTGCCGATCGCGACCCAGACCAGCGGTGCCACGATCGCATCACTGCTGTTTTCCAGGATCGATTCGATGGTCGCCCGGCGCATGGCCTGTGCGTCCATGTTTTCGGTATCGCGCGATACCAGCCGGCCGGTGGCTGTGCGTGCCTGGGCCATGTCATCGTCGGCCAGCGCCTGGGCCACCGGCCGGGCATGGTCAGCCAGCGCACGGCGTCCGATCGACAGCATCACCAGGCCTGCCACGCCTCCCCAGCCCAGCAGATTCGGCAGCCACAGCGTCAATAACGTGATCGCAAGCACCGGCCCGCCGATGAGCCCTGCGGCCGCACGCGCACCGGCGGCCACCGTGCCATCGTTGGTCCTGGCCTCAAGCCGGTCGGCCCAGCCGCCGAAAATGACCAGCGGATGCCCGCGTGACGGCTCGCCGAAGCGCGCATCGGCCACAAGCCCGGCCAGGACCGCGAATATCAGGCCCATAACGCCGGTCCGGCCCAGGCGATCGTAATCAGCAGCACCGCCTCGACCGACTCAATCAGCGCGCCGACGATATCGCCGGTATAGCCGCCGATGCGGTGTTGCCAGAGCCGGCGCCAGAGCCAGGTCACCGTCAGCGTGATCGCCGCCAGAAGCAGCGCGCCGATCAGCGAGGTGGCCAGCGCTACACCGAGGCACGCCAGGGCCAGCGAGCCCCCGATCGCGGCCCGCGAGGCCCACGCGGCCTGGTCAGCCGCGATTCCGTCGCGCCGGACATAGGCCGTCGTCATCATCAACGCCGCCGCCGCCCCTCGGGCTGCCAGCGGCACGGCGCACCACAGGGCCAGCGGCAGCGTTGCGTTCGTCAGAATGGCGGCCAGAGCGGCGAACTTCGCCAGCAGCAGCACAACCAGCGCGATGATCGCCATCGGCCCGGCGGTGGGCTCGCGCATGACCGACAGGGTGCGTGTGGTATCCCCGTGGCCGGCGAACGCGCCGTCGATACAGTCAGCCAGGCCGTCGAGATGCAGCCCACCGGTCAGGGCCACCCAGGCCACGAGCCCCCCGAGCGCCTGCACCAGTACCGGCGCGGTGCCGGTGAGCCCCATCACGAGCCAGAGCGCCAGCCCGATCAGCGCGCCGACCCACGGATACCAGGCCACCGAGCGGCCCTGATCGCCGGCCGTCACGTCCGGGCCGATCCAGCGGCCGACGGGCAGCGTGGTCAATAACACCATCGCCAGCCATAGCGGGCGCAGGTGACGCCTCATACCGCGTTGTCGAGGTTATACCCCATCAGCCGTGCCATCCGCTGCTCGCTCGGGCCATCCGGGGCATGCGTGACATCAATCCGGGCCCGGCAGCCATAAGGCATGCCAAAGCGATTGGTGGCCCCCAGCGGCAGGTCCAGCACGTGGCTGATCAGATTCCGAATCACCCCGCCATGACAGACCAGCAGCACATGCTGCCCGGTATGGGCGCTGATCAGATCATCCCAGGCTGCGCCGACGCGAGCCCGGATATCGGTCAGGGCCTCCGCGTTGGGCGGCGCGTGATTGGCCGGATCGGTATACCAGGCCCGTGCCGCCTCGAAGTGGTTGTCCCAGATCTCCTGGATCGGCCGGCCTTCCCAGTCCCCGAAGTTCATCTCGCGAAAGCGTTCGTCGACCTCTACCGACACGCCACGCTCGTGGCCCAGCCAGTCGGCGAACGATCGACACCGCGTCAACGGCGACGTCACGATCGTGTTCCAGCCGGACAACGCCCCGGTTACCCGCTTCAAGCGCACCCAGCCGTCCTCAGACAACGCGACATCGGTCGAGCCACGAAATATGGAGCCGCCTTCGCATTCGGCATGGCGCAGGATATCGACCTGCGTGGTGGGCATATTGAACTCGGGCATGCGCACTTCCTTGGATGAACAGCCGCCGGCGGCTGCGTATCTGGATGATCAGGCGCGAAGGTTAACGCAGAACTCAAGCGCAGCGGTTGCCGTACGAGCCCCGGGAGCCCCGGCGAATAGCGGTGGCGGCACGGTTTGTCACGCGCGTCCAGACAACAGCGCGTGGTTTTCGAAAACGCCGCGTGCCGGCGCCAGGGCGCATGCGCTGTGTACTGGCAAGGGGTCGAGCCTGCGCCCGTGAGTGCCTGGAGATCGGGATGGTGGTGCGTTCCGGTTGCGGATGCGTATCCTCTGGGGCGAATCTGTCTCGAACCCGGCCGGCATCCGTATCGCGGCTGTGCCTGGCGACGCCGAGACTCGTGTCTGCTGCAGGCTGGAAATATGCAAATCAAATCGACAGGTCGAGCGCTCACGTTGACCCTCATCGGCCTCGCCTGCGCTACCAGCGCGCAGGCACGCGGGCCCGATGCCTCCAAATCGTCGCTGACCGTGGTCGAGCTGGGTTATTTCGACGATGGCCTGCAACAGCCCGACGCGACCAATCAGTTCTATAACAACGAGTCGCTGGGTCTGAGCCTGCAGTGGGGGCTGACGGCCTATGTGTCCGGCGTTGCCTCGGACAACGCCAATTTCGGCGCCGATGAGAGCATCGGAGGCAATCCGGTCAACGTGGACAACAGCTGGTGGGAGAATTCTGCCCTGCCTGTCCTGCGTGGCCAGTACCAGTTGCCCGACAAGCGCGGGCAGATATTCGCCGGCACCTCGGCGGTCTACAACATGACGCGAGGCAGTGCCTACGGCGATAACAGCGGCTCGACCCCGAACCATCCCGAAACCATTCGGCTCGATCAGGCCTATGTGGGCTGGAAGAGCGGCGATATGTTCGCCGATACGCTGGGCAAGGACGCACTGAAGATCGCCGGGGGCCGGCTGGACTTTGCCTTCGGCGATGGGTTTCTGGTCGGTGACGGCTTCTTCGATACCGGCGCCAAGGGCGGCTATTACAACGGTGTGAGCGAAGCGTTCGAGAACGCCGGTGTCGTTTCGCTGGTCACCCACGGGCTGCGCGCCGATCTGTTCTATCTCGAACAGGATCAGTATCGCCCGCGCGCCGACGATCACACGAGCAGCTATGGCACCAACCTGTCGTATCGCTGGCGCGAACGCGCCCAGTTCGGTTTTGCCTACCTGAAAACCTACAAGAGCACCGTGGCCGCGCTCGACGGCACCGATATCTACAACATCCGGGCCAAGGGCAAACCGATCGGCGCATTGCCCAACCTGTCGATTGGCGGGCAGTTGGTCTATGAGTACAACCCCGAGAACCAGATCAACGACAAGGGCTGGTTTGTCGAAGGCTCCTACAAAGCCAAGAGCCTGTTTCTCAAGCCCCAGCTGATCTATCGGCGCGCCGAGTTCACCACCAATTACAACACCGTCTTCTACGACTGGGGCGGCGGCTGGGGCAACTGGTACATGGGCGAGGTTGTGGGCGAGTACATGCTGTTCAACTCGAACCTCGATGTCGACATGATCAAGACCAAGTTCAACTTCACGAAGAACCTCAACGGCGGCGCGATCGCTTATCGATTCTCCTATCACAACGCCCAGCAGTCCCAGGGCATCACCGATCGCAACTTCGCCAACGAGCTCGACTTCTATGCCAACTGGACGGTCAACAAGCATCTGATCGTCCAGGGCGTATACGGCTTCGCGGTGCCCAATGACGGCGCCACCCAGAGCTATCCCGATGAAGACAACGCCGACCAGATCTCGCAGGTCGCCGCGGCCTTCTTCACCATCAAGTTCTAGAGCCTGTCGTCACGAGGCAGGCCATGGCATTGCTCGCACCGGGTACGCGACAAAGCGTTATGACAGCTCGCGTGCGAAGTACGCCGCCGGTCGTCCCAAGATCGCATCCTCTTCTTTGAGCTGTGCGATCCCGCGGCGTAGCGCATGACTTAAGCCTCTTCATCCGAGGCCACGAGCCGACCGGGCTCTCGAAACGCCTGTCTTTTGTCTCTGGATTGAAGCTCTGCCTGCCGCTTATGAAGCTGGTTTCGGCGAATGCCGAGCTCGCGAGCGACTTCGGTTGCCTGTCGTGCGCACGGCTTGCAAGGCTCCAGCGCCCGGAGCTCGAATTGCATGGAAAACGGCTCGCGTTTGGCCACTCGGACATCTCCTTCGGGATTGGTTGCCTCTCCTTGGTGATGTCCGTGAAAACCGGGTTCTCACCCGTAATTCCCGGACGACGACATCGCCTGGTTTTCAATCAAGCGAGCCCGGCCTCGGCAAACGTCGCCATATCGGCATGCAGTGCGAGCGCGTTCTGGATGACGGGCACAGCCATCATGGCGCCGCTGCCCTCGCCCAGGCGCATGTCCAGATCCAACAGAGGGTGGGCGTTTAAATCAGCCAGCACTGGCGCATGCCCGGCCTCGGCGGAGCGGTGGCCGTAGATGAGCCAGTCGGCCACGCCGGGGTTGATGCGCACGGCGGCCAGAGCGGCGACGCTGGCGATGAAGCCGTCGACCACGGATGGGATGCCGCGTTGGGCGGCAGCGATATAAGCACCGGCGAGTGCGGCGATTTCCAGGCCGCCGAGACAGCGCAGGATGGTGAGTGTGGCGCGGGCCTCGTCTTGGCCGGCCCAGGCGGCGGCGTGTCGGTTGAGGCCGCGATCGACGGCGGCTCGTTTGGCGGCGAGGCCCGCGTCGTTCACGCCGGTGCCGCGGCCGACGACGGCGGCGGCGTCGCGGCCGGCGAGTGCGGCATAGACGGCCGCGGCACTCGTGGTATTGGCGATGCCCATCTCGCCGCCGACAAACAGGGATAGAGCCGGCATGAGACTGTGTGCCCCGGCGGCCAGGGCCTCGGCGAGCGTGGCTTGCGACATGGCCGGTGCCTCGGTGAAGTCGGCGGTGCCCGGGGCCAGATCGTGATTGATCACGCCGGGCACGTGCGCGGTGGCGCTGACGGTGCCGAGATTCATGACGGTCATGTCTGCCCCGGCGCGCCGGGCCAGTACGGCGACGGCGGCCCCGCCGGCAGCGAAGTTGGCGACCATCTGGGCGGTGACACTTTGCGGAAACGCAGATACGCTCTGGCCGGCCACGCCGTGGTCGGCAGCGAACACAGACAGGCCGATACGATCGATCACGGGCACGCTGCGGCCCTGCCAGCCAGCGAAGTCGACGGCGACCTGCTCCAGCCGGCCGAGTGAACCCGGCGGTTTGGTGAGTTGGGCCTGGCGGGCCTCGGCGGCCGCGCGGGCGTTGGTATCCACTTGGGCGACCGGCACATGCAGCCAGGCCAGGTCGGGCGTTTGGGTGAACTGTGTCATCGCTGGCTCGGTTTCAGGTTCAGGGGCAGGCCGGCCACGACGAGATCGACCCGCGCGCAGCGCGTGGCCAGGGCTTGATGCAGGCGGCCGGCCTCGTCGGCGAAGCTTCGCGACAGTTCGCCCAGCGGCACGATGCCGGAGCCGACCTCGTTGGAGACCATGAGCACGCGGGCCTGGCAGGCCGGGAGCGCCGCCAGCAGCGCGTCGCGCTCGCTGGCCCAGCAGTCGGCGGCCAGGGCGTTGGACAGCCACAGGGTGAGGCAGTCGACCAGGATCACCGTGCCCGGCTTGTTTTCCGCTTCTAATACCTGCGCCAGGCCGAGTGGGGCCTCCACCGTGTGCCAGCGCGCATCGCGATCGGCGCGGTGACGAGCGATACGCGCGGCCATGGCCGCGTCGTGGGCCTGACCGGTAGCGATATAGACATGCCGGCGCGCGTTGTCATCGGCCAGCCCGCAGCGTTCGGCGTAGCCGCTCTTGCCGCTGCGGGTGCCGCCCAGAATCAGATGATGATCAGCCATGCAGCACCACCGGGCGGCCGGTATCGGGGTGGGTAATGACGCGCGTGCGTGCGGCGAATACATCAGCCATCACGGCCTCGGTGACGACCTCGGCCGGCGTGCCGCTGGCGACTACCTGCCCGGCGCGCAGGGCGATGAGCCGATCGGCGTAGGCGGCGGCCAGGCTGACGTCGTGCATGACGAAGACCACGGCCACGCCGTCGGCGGCCAGCCGGGCCAGCGTGGCCATCACTTGGCTCTGGTGGCCAATATCCAGCGCGGCCACCGGCTCGTCCAGCAAGAGCAGGCGCGTGCCGGCGTCTTCGGCCCGCCAGATCTGGGCCAGCACGCGGGCAAGCTGTACCCGTTGACGCTCGCCGCCCGACAGGCGTGTATAGGCCCGGGCCAAGAGATGCGTGATATCCATCGCGGCCGCAGCCTCGGCGATGATGGCCGTATCGACCGCGCGGCCGGTGGCGTGCGGGCTGCGGGCCAGGGCCACGACCTGGCGCGCGGTGAAAGGAAAGGCCAACGATTGTTGTTGAGCCAGACAGGCCACCCGGCGCGCGCGCTCGATACGGCCCAGATCGGCCAGCCGCCGGTCGGCGAACCGCACGTCGCCGCGGGCGGCAACGTCGCCGGTGATCGCGCCCAGCAGCGTGGACTTGCCCGCGCCGTTGGCCCCGATTACGCCCAGGCGCTGGCCGGCGGCCACGGCCAGATCCACGCCGTGCAGGCGATCCGGCACGTAAAGATCCCGTACGGCCAGGCTCATAGCGCGTAGTCGCGCGAGCCGCGCAGTAGCAGTATGAAAAACGGTGCGCCGACGAGTGCCGTGAGCAGGCCCACGGGCAGCTCGGCCGGGGCGACCAGCAGCCGGGCCGCCACGTCTGCGCCCAACAACAACACCGCCCCGGCCAGGGCCGCGCCGGGCAACACAAGCCGATGATCCGGGCCGATAACCAGCCGTACGATATGCGGCACCACCAACCCCACGAAGACGATGGCCCCGGCCAGCGCCACCGAGACGCCCACGCCGAGAGCGACCAGCCCGATCAGCACGGTCTTGATCATATCCACGGCGAACCCAAGATGCCGGGCCTCGGACTCCCCCAGCAGCAGCGCGTTCAGCGCCGGGGCAAGCCCGATCAGCCCGGCCACCACCGGCACGGCCACACCGGCCAGCAGACC
>MDTG01241390.1_pt1 | contig 14211 bp, 13 predicted proteins | sample 811421 | NCBI WGS metagenome assembly MDTG01 (sample SAMN05326645, study PRJNA326480) | marine metagenome | isolation source: seawater | place: Pacific Ocean: South East | collected 2011
ACAGAAAAGTTAAACACAGAAAAGTTAAACACAGAAAAGTTAAACACAGAAAAGTTAAACACAGAAAAGTTAAACACTAAAAATATAAATATAAAAAATATTACAATTTTATCTATACCAATATTAGGAATAATAATATTTTATTTATATAGAAAATATTTACTAAATATAAAATTAGACGATAAAGTAGCGAAAATTGTTTTAGATAACTATAATTTTGAAAATATAGCACCAAATATTATTACTTTAATAGGAATAATATGTAACTGTATTGTATTAGTTATAAGTTTGTATATAAAAATTGATAGCAATATAAAAAAAGTAATGTTATTGTTTATACTATTTATAAGATGGTTAGTAGATATTTTAGATGGAGCAGTAGCAAGAAAATATAATAAAGTTAGTAAACTAGGACATAATCTTGATACCTTTTCAGATTTAATGTTACAATTCATTTTTTTTATATTTGCTGGCAGTAAACTTAATATTAATTATAAATATTTAATAGTATTTTTTCTAATATATGTTATTATATTAAATCATAAATATTTATTTTTTAGTAATCATGATAACATAAAAAAAGATAATTCTAGATTAGAAACATTTTTAGTAAATAATTCTTATATTTTATTTATTTATTGTTTTATTTTCGTTTTATTCTATGATAATAATAACTTATAAAAAGCAATAAATAAATAAAATATAGATAATAATTTACATTATTTATATTATATATTAAAATATGAAATTAGTATAAAAATTATATTTATTATATAATTAAACTAAATATGATAATTAATAAAAAAACTAATATATTGATAATAATTGTAATTATAATTACTGTTATTACAATTGGTTTAATTTTGTACAACATTTATTATCAAAATAAATGTAATAATTATATAGGTAAAATAACATCAGATACGGGTTTTGTATATCCCATTGCATGGGAAGACCCTAGTGTTGATAATAAATACTTAGATGTTAAAAATAGTGATAAAATTTTAATGATTACAACAGGTGGATGTAATGTATTACATAATTTACTATTAAATCCAAAACAAATTATGTCATGTGATTTATCTCCTTCTCAAAACGCTATATTAGACCTTAAATTATCCGCTATAAAAAATTTAGACTATAATGATTTTTGGAAAATGTTTGGGTTAGGCAAACATGAAAATTTTGAATATTTATATAATACTAAATTAAAAAATTCTTTAAAATTATATTCATCTGTAGATTTTTGGAATAAAAATATTAAAATAATTACAAAGAAAGGTCTATATAGAAGTGGAAAAAATTGTGAATTAGGACATATATTTTTTAAAATATTAAATAAGAAAATGAAGAAACTTTTCACATATGATAATGCAGAGGAACAGTATATTTATTACAAGAAAAATATAAAACCCCTTATTTTTAATAAAATTACAGAAAAGATAGTTAATAATTTAGTTTTAGAATTTGTTGGAGTCCCAAAATCACAGATTAAAATTGTTACAGGAGGAGATTATGATTCTAAAAAATTATATAAATTTGTAGAAAATTGCTATGATTTTGTACTAAGAAAATGGTCTTTAAAAAATGAAAACTATTTTTTTCATGGATTATTATTAGGTTATTTTACAAAAGAAAATTGTCCTGAATACTTAAAAGAAGAAAATTATGAATTTTTAAAAATAAATGTAGATAAAGTTAATATTTTTAATGGAACTCTTAATGATTGTATGAATAATAGTAATATAAAATTTGATAAGTTTATTTTATTAGACCATATGGATTGGTATGAAAATAAGGAACAAATAGACACTATCTTTAATTTAATGAAAAATAATAGTAGCAAAAAATCTGTAGGATTTTTCCGTTCAGGAAATTCTAAAAGTTGGATTACAGAACATATAGAAAAATACAATGACATAAATTTAATTGACCTATGTCATGAATATGAAAATGATAGATTGGGAACATATCCAGGATTTTTTAAATTTGAAATAGTTAAAAATAATAATTAATTTAATGTAATTAGTTATATGTATAATTAATAATTTAAATATAATATTATTAATTATATATTACTATGTTTAATAATCTACTAGATAATTATAAATATTTAGTTTATACTTTATTTTTTATATTTATAATACCTGTTACAGTAATTTTTTATTGGTGTTTAGAATCTTGGGTATTTAGATCTTATAGAAAATTTACTTACTATAGAAGAGCAAAAAAACTAGCAAAGGAGAAAAATAAACAACTGGTAGTTGTAGGAGACCCATATTCAGGCGCAGGAACTACTAAATTTATACAAGATACTATGAGAAATATAGGGCATCCACTATATGAATGTGGTGATTTTACAATCGATATAACAGGATGTCCGCAATGTCAAAATAAAACAGATAAAAGTTTAGAATTAGCATTAAAAGATTTATCAGATAATTGTTGTGTATTATTTGTTTCTGGTACACTAGAATATGTAGATGCAGATATGGAAGAAATGATAAAAGATATGAATAGAGTTTCTGGTGGAGATATGTTTATAGTAACTGTAAATGACATGACAGGTCATTATTTATATAATTTTAATCCATTAGCAAATGATTTTACTGAAACACTTAATAATCCTTTTAAGCAAAAAAGTAAAAGAATAATATACAAAGCACCTCCAAATTATGATTATTTTGACTATAAAGATAACCCAAATTATAGTAAATAGCCTTTACCATTACAGTTATCACATAACTTATAGTAATTAAAATCTATAATGCTTTTGTTATTAAAAACTATACCTTCTCCTTTACATATAGTACAAACATTTCCTGTAGATAGAACACATACAGGCACATTATTATTATTAACATAATATGTTTTTCTAAATTCTTCAAAATATTTTTGCCGTTTATTATATACAATAATGTTTTCACTATAAAAATTAGGTTCCTTAATTGCAAGATTTGAGAGTTTTCTAAAAGCACCAAAAATTTTAGACATATATATTTTATACTAATACTCTATAAAATATATACATCAATTTTAAATTATATCATCTAGAATAATTTACAGATAAATTAAAAGTGACTCTTAGTTTGTTATTTATATTACACATTGATGGTGCATGTAAAAGATGTGGGTGCATAATTAAAATATCTCCTTCTTCTCCTGTAGTTTCAACAATATTATTTCTAGTAGCTAATTCTTTAACCATAATTTTATCTATATAATCTTGTAACGAATTTCTATTTTGACCAGAAAGTATCCATTCGTTAATAAGTTTATGTGACCCTTTAAATAAAGCTGAACCGCCTCCATTATTAGTAATACCTGTAATTAGTGGCATAATTGTAACAGATTTTTCACAATCTATTTTATTATCTTCTAATAAACTATCTAGATGCCATCCTTTATATGGAGCTTTCCATAATTTACTCCTCGAATATGGATATCTCATATGTATCCAACCTAATCCATCTACCGCACCATCAACCCATTTCCATAGTGAATGCGGATGCATATCACAAATAGATAGATTTAAACGCGGGCTCTTAAATAGAGGTTTCCATTTACGCCATTTTTTAGATAATGGTTGACCATCTTTACCAGAAAAAATTTTCCCAGCTCTATTTATCCTATCTTTTTTTCCAGTATAATATAGTCTATTTTTACGCAAAATAGGTTTAATACTTTTTGACATTAGTTCTCTACAATCACTTTTTCGAATGACATCTTTTAATATTACATATCCATCTCTTTCATATTGTATTTTTTCTTGTTTGTTTAATCCTCGCCACATATATTTTAATATTAGTCAGTTTTTTTTATATCTATTTTTATTAATACCTTTACTATGTTTGTTTTGTTTCCAAAAAATAGGACATCTTTTTCCATTATCTAGTAAACGATAACCATGAATATCTCTAGATGCATAACATTCATTAACTAAATGGTTCCATCTACCACATCTTGAGCACATAAATTCATCGATATTAAAGTTATAAATTTCCCAATCTTTTTCTTCACGAGGGCACTCATGTGTCTTATGTCCTGGTTTCATACAATTAAAACATTTATCTCCTGGCGTAGTTGATGTATTTGACATATACATAATGCTATATAAAATTTCAAGTATTATGTATCAATTTTTATTTTTGTATTTATATATCTTTATATTGACGTTTAAGTTTAAGATAAAGTTTCTTATTCTTTAAAGTCATATTTTTAGTTACTTTGTTAATATTTTTGCTAGACTTAAGATTTCTACCCGGATATAAGTGAAATGGAATATTTATTTCTTCTAATGATTTATGTGCTAAACTAATCATATTTTTACGAGTATTAGGTTTTAAAAAACGCCATATATATGGCATTTTATTATGTAATATTCTTACATCAACTGTATTATTTGTAGTTTTAGTTCTTTTTAAAGTACATTTATTTTGATTTTTACAAAATCTTTTATATTTTTTATAATCATTCCCCCAATTAGCCATATTACATTTACACCAGTTTCTAGAACTTTCTGGAAATGTATATGAAGGAAAACATTTATTCATACATTTTCCACGAGGAACATGTTTGCAAGATTTATATTTTATACATTTAGTAACATTATTCATAATATTATTATATATTATACATTTATAATATTGTGAATATCTATTAATTTTGTACATTATATTTAGATTGGTTATATGGTATATTATAAATGTATTCAATCGCATTCATAATTCTATAATCATCCTGAGCATATTTTTGTAATATTTTATTTATATAGTAGCTTTTTAAATCACTTTCAGTATAACCATGTGGTTGTTTATTATCTGTAATACAGTTATAAATATATGGGTTATTATTACTAATTGGTGTAGATGTTATAGTATGATTACAATTATATTGTTGATTAAATATATAATTATCTTTATTTATATTTATTATATTCTTACCATTTGTTGTAAGATAATTTCTATATTGAAAATTACTAGTGAATTTTTTATTGTTTAAGTTATTAATATTCGGTAAATTTATATTATTGTTGTCTAGCATGCTATATTATAATAGTAATATAATATTTAGAAAATATTAAAATAATATATTACAGAGAAAGATATTATACATCTAAAAGTTTTAATAATTCACTTTTTTTAAGTTTATTAGCTTCTTCATTACTAATTAAATTTTTACTTACTACTAATTCTCTTAGATCATCTACTTTAAGTTTATTAGGATTTTTCTTGCCGATGTCTAATCCATCAGTGTCTGCGATTGGTATTAATTTACTGTTATTATCTAAATTAATTATATCTTCATTTTTTTTATTTAAATTATCAAGATTATTTTCTTTTTTATCATTAGTTAAATCTTCAATGCTTAAATTTTTTATTTCTTGTATATTATTTAAAGTATCAATATTTACTATTTCTGCACTTAAATCTTTATTTAAATCAATATTTAAATCAATATTTAAATTTGTATTATTATAATTATCAGAATTAATACTATCATTACTATCACTATCATCACTATCATCACTAATATTATTATTAATATTTTCAATAATAGATTCTATATTATGAGAATCATCATCATCATCATCGTCATCATCATCATCGTCATCATCGTCATCATCGTCATCGTCATCACCATCAGAAACTAAAATTTTATCATTTATAATATTTTGAATCATATTATTTTGTGAATTATCGCTATTTACATTATATAGAGATGTATTTGTAACTAAATTGTTATCAATAAAATTTTGTTTAACCGAATTATTATAGTTTGTTATAAAATCTTGTAATATGCGTCCCTGTTGGATTAAACCATTTTCTATATTATTAATTCTTTTGTAGCAATAAATCATAATAAAGCCGGATATTAGTAAAATGATTCCTAAAGTAAGTATAAATGTGGTATCAATAAATCCTATAAGACTCATTATTAATCATCTATAATATTATTATAATAGATTATAAACGTATATCATATTTTAATTAGAATGAAAGTTTTTTTATAGTTTTATTCATCGATTCAATTATAGTATTTGGATATTCTAAATCTTTTAAAATTTTGATACCACCTTTTATTTTTGATATTCCTGGTAAAAATTTATAAGTATAGTTATAATTGTAGCTTAAGTCGGTTTCTAGTATTTCCATACTATAATTTTTATTAGTTTTAGATTTAAGTAACCTGCATAGATCAATATAATGAGTTGTAAGTATAAAATTAACATTATTATTTTTAGATATAAAGTCTAAATAACTATACCCACTAGCAATAGCTTCATATGGATTTGTGCCACTATATAGTTCATCGAAAACACATAGATGATTTTTGGAAGGGTTATTCATAATAGAATCAAGTATAATTTTGCACGTTCTGCATTCAGATTGAAATAAACTATCTCTATCTCCTGTATCAGGAATATTTATATAACAATGTATAAAATCATATATTTTCAAATTAGCTTTACTATAAAATCCACATCCTATTTGTTGTGATAATATGCTATTATAGAGTATACTTTTAAGTATAGTAGTTTTACCAGCTGCATTTGGACCAGTGATAATAATATTATTATCAAGTTTTATATTATTTTTTATAGGATTGTTATTATTAAGAGCAGCAAAATAACTATTTTTAATTATTATTTTTTTATCATTATCTATAAAAGTACAGAAATTGATGTTTTTTTCATAGATTTGTTTCTGTAGTTGATTAATATTTTCAATATAACCAGTAAAACCAAAACAATATTTAATAGTTTCAATTAGTTGATTATCATTGTTGAGAATGTAGAAGCATTTCATTAAATAACCAAGTTCAAGTATTTTTTTAACATTTAGTTTATATTCACTAATCTTATTAATAGAAATTAAATATTTTTCAATAATATTTTTATGTTTTATAAGTTCGTCATTAAATCTGTTATAAGTTACTAGATTATATGAAAAAAGTAAATAATTTTCTATTTTTTTTAGTGAATTAGTTAAAAATACTCTAACAGTATTTAGAGTATTATTTACATATTTAATATTTTTATAGTATGTTTTACAAGTATTAATATTAGAATAAATTTGTAATATAAACATTCCAAGAGAAAGTAGTAAATATATTTTTTTTTCAAAAGGAGCATCTATAAAGTTTGTTAATAATTGACCAATTATATGATTTCCAAATAAATTTTTTAAAAACTTTATATATATATCTAGCGTAATGTTATTGCCTTGTATTTTTATTATAAAAAATGGTAATATTAAAAAAAATATAGGCATTAATAACGATAAAGCCGGACTAGAAAGATTTTTTAAAGCTAAAACTTGAAGCACGCTGTCGTTTTTATTTAAATTTTTAAAAATAGGTAAATCTATATAATGAAATCTATCAACAAAAGCATCATCTTCAATAGTATCTATAATAATTTCGTATATAATATCATCATTTACAATATTATTACTATCATCAATAAAATCATTATCTTTAAAATTTTTATATAAATTTTGTGAATCTAATAAAAAATTTATATCATTTGTATAATATTTAGACCACATATCTAAATTTGTAGTTCCAAAAAGAGTTTTATTATTAAAAATATTATGATATAAAGAATATTTTTCTTGTATTTCATCATCATTTAAAAGTTCTAGATCTTTTATAATATTTTTGTCTAATTCTATTTTATTATCAATTAATTCTATAGGTAATTTAAAAATATTTAAATAACTTTCTCGATTAATGTTTTCTAATATACTATCATTAAATAATTTATTTAAAATTTCTTCAATCATTAAATATAAAATTTTCTTATATAATTTAAATTACAATAATACGAATAATTAATTTAAATAATATTTAAATTAATATAAAAATAAACTAAATATGTAATATTAATGGTAACACAATATAGTTATGAAAATATTATAGCTTTAAATAAGTATAATAGATTTATATTACCTATATATATAGTTGATATAATAGATGAATATACTAAATTAGTTTCATCGCCTAGTTATATTAAAAGTCCTCATTTTGTATTAAAGCGCTCTATTATTTTAGATAATACTAGAAACAATTTTCAACACATTAAAGATACCATAAAAAAAATATTAAATAAGATAACTGAAAAAAATTATGATAAATTAAGTATAGAATTATTAAGTAATTTAAAAAATTTAATTCAAGAAACCAAAAATATTGATGATAATAATAATATTATAGAAAAAACTGTAGAAATGATATTTAATAATTTTTTTACAAATTCAGTAAATATAGATTTAAATATAAAAATAGTAAATATATTAATATACGAATTTAATTATTTTCAAGATTACTTAGATAATTTTATAGATAACTGTAAAAATTTGCAAAATGAAATAGAAATATGTAAATCTATATCATTTGAAGAAATTGATAGAATTAATAAAAAAAATAATATAGTTAAAAATAAAATAGCATTTTTGTGCAAATTAGAAAATATAAAAAAAATAGAAAAGAAAGATATCAATAAATTAATCATAAATTATCAAAATTTATTTAACAATTTATTAAATCAAGATTATTCTAAGATGGAGTGTGATGAAATTGCTGAATTAATTTTGACTTTTTTAAATCAAAAAGAATCATTGGATATAAATGATAGTCTTGAAAGTATAATAATAAAAAATATAAATTCTATAATAGAAACAAATGTTATTCATAAAAAGAATTTGAGTGTTAAAATAATTTTAAAGCATAAAAATATATTAAGAAAATTAAAGCTTTAAAGATAAAATTACATATACTTTTATGTTTAAAAATTATATAAAATATAAATATTTTATATAATGGTTAATTCTAGATTAGTTCCTAGAGTAAATTATAGTGAATCACGTAACATAGACAGTGACGACATGGGTCATACTAGTGATATATTTAAGGGAGTATTATTTAAAAAAGACATTAATTTTATATTGGGAAAAGCAAATTACAAATATATAGAAAATGGTATAATTTATTTAAATATATATTTAGTAAATTTATCTAGAATAGTATGTAGAATAGGTATTTATGAAATAGAAAGTATAAAGTATTCAAGATATTTAAATGAAAATGGTGACATCGATATTGAAAAATTAGAAATACCTATATTTTTTAAATTCACAGAGACATATATAAGAGATAAATATTTTTTAAAAGACGACATAGAAGATGATGTTAAAAGTAAAGAAGAGGATAGTGAAAAACTAGAAAGCGATAGAGAAATAGAATCTTCAAATAAATCTAAATCAAGTATGGGTGATGAAAGTGAAGATTTTATAAAAAAATCTAAAAGTTCAATCGCAGATAAATTGCCTCCATTAAAAACACAAACCAATGTTGATTCTGAAGAAGAAAAACGAATTTATTACAAAGATACAGATACAAAATGGATAGAAGAATTTATGAAGAATAATAACTATAAATTAATAGATAATGAAGGTGGTGGTGACTGTTTATTTGCAGTTATACGAGATGGTTTAGAAAAGATAGGTAAAAAAGTATCAATAAAAGAATTAAGAATGAGACTTTCACAGGAAGCTAATGAAGAAATATTTCTAAATTATAAACAACAATATGATATGTTTTTAAAAACATATCAAGTTTTAAATAAAGAATTAAAAGATATCGTAGAAAAAAATAAAGAATTACGAGAAAAAATGAAAGAAATTGTTATTCGGGAAGAGCAAAAAAAAATTGTAGCAGAAGCAAGCATATTATCTAAAAGACATAAACAGATAAAAGAAGAATTATCTTTAACAAAAGAATTATTAAAAGAATATTTATTTATGAAAGATGTAAAAACTTTGGGTGATTTTAAAGGAGTTATTAATAGTTGCAAGTTCTGGGCAGAAACTTGGGCTATATCTACATTAGAAAGAATATTAAATATAAAATTAATAATATTATCTAGTAGACAATGGCAAGAAAAAGAAGTAGATAATATATTACAATGTGGTCAATTAAACGATACAATACTTCAAGAAAGAAATGAATTCAAACCCGATAATTATATTCTAGTTGATTATACAGGAGACCATTATCGATTAATAACCTATAAAAATCGTGGTGCTATTACATTTAGTGAAATACCATATGATATAAAGGTATTAGTTGTAAATAAATGTATGGAGCGTCAAGCAGGACCTTTTTATATTATTCCAGAATTTAAAAATTTTGCAGATGAATTAAAAATAGATGTCAAAGATATAGATACAACAGATGTAAATGTAATTAATAATTTATATAATAATAATATAGTTTTCCAGTTTTATAGTAAATCAAATGATAAACCATTACCTGGTAAAGGTACGGGTGAAACAATTCCTCCTGAGAAAATTAAAGATTTTGTAGAGTTATCTAAAATAAAAGAATGGAGAAAAAAATTAAGTAATTTTTGGACAAGTAATCCTATTAAATTAGATGGATTAACCTGGTTATCTGTAGAACACTACTATCAAGCTAATAAATTTAAAATTAATAATCCAGATTTTTATAAATTATTCTCTTTAGAATCATCAAGTAATATTAGTAAAGAACCCGAATTAGCTAAAGCCGCCGGAGGAAAAACTGGTAAAAAAGGTAGCCAACAAATACGCGATAAAAAAATATTAATGGATAAAGATTTTGATAAACAAAGTAAAGTTATAATGGAAAAAGCAATGTATGCTAAGTTTACTCAGCATGATGATTTAAAACAGTTATTAATAGCAACTAGAGATGCTAAACTTGTTCATTTTGTTAGAGCAAATCCTCCACAAGTATTTGAAGATTTAATGAATGTAAGAAAAATGATCATAAAATAGTTTATTCTCTTAAATTAGGATTCATACAAATTTCTAAAGTAGGAAATATATCACCAGACATACATTTATTATTTTTTCCAATTTCAACACATGCTCGTTTTCCATTATCATTACCTATTAAACAATAACCTTTATAGCCAGTTTTATGATTATTATTTGATTCGCTCAAATCATCAACAAAAAAATCATTTTCATTATTATTTTCATCTTCAATTTCATCTTCAGTTTCATCACTTTCTTCTAAATCTAAATTATCATTTGATTTTCGCGTTTGTAATTTATTCTCTAATGTATTATTATTCTCATTAGTGGAAGTACCTATTTGTTTTTGAATAGAATTAATATTATTAGATAAATCAAGTTTATTAATTGTAGAATCTAATATATCAACACTTGATTTTAACATTGGTTGAATATTATTAAAAATATTAAAAAAATTATTAATAAATTTATTTGCATTAGAATATAAATAATATATTCCATATGCAATACTACCAAAAATTAAAATAATTAACCAATTGGATTTAATAATATTTAGTAATCCCAAACCAATTGATATAACTATAGACATTAAAAATTTACCAATTTTTTGTAAAATACCATTATTATTTTGAGAAGATTCTGAATTTAATGATTCAGACATTTTTGAACTATCGGATTCAATTTCATCGTTTACTGTCTCAGATTTAATATTATTTTCATTGTTTATAGTTTCAGAGCTATTATTACTTTCATTAGATGTAACTTCTTCACTTTTTACTTCTGTATCCATTATATATTTATTTATATATATTCTTTTCATAAATAAATATATAATTATATATTATATGTCAACAAAAAAAAGGCTTTTATCTAAAACTGTTAAAAAAATAAAGGTAAAAGATATATTGCCTCAACTTCATAAGATAAAATTAACAATTAAAAAAAAAGTATCCAAAAAAAAAAATAATTCCAGAAAAAGACAAAAAAAAAGAAAAAAAATTACAAGTAAAAAAGATGTAAGTATTAATAAATACATAAAAGATAATCAAAAAGATTATCAAGAAAATAATCAAGAAAGTAATCAAGAAATTACTATAATTAAATCAGTGACATCATATAAAGAAAGAAAATTGGGAAAAGAAATATATGATACTAATAAAAAAAATCCTAAATTAAAAAAATTAAAAATTATTGATGAAAATATAGAAAATAATTTTCCAATTCAAAGTTTAAAATCATTTTCACCAAAAGTAAATCAAAATTTAGTTAGTTTAAAATCGATTCTTCCGTCTAATGTATTTAAATGTAGTAATTTATTAGAAACAAATATAAATAATAAATGCTTAGAATATACATCTAAATTAGTACAAAATAAATTACTAAAAAATTTACGTTCAAGTAAACATCTAGATAGTAGTAAATTTATTGCTCCTAAGCAATATAATAGTAATTGTTGGTTTAATACCTTATTTGTATCATTTTTTTTTAGCGATAAAGGTAGAAAATTTTTTAGATTTATGAGACAATTAATGATAACTGGTAAAAAAATAAATGGTGAAATTATACCTGATGACTTAGCTAAAGTATTTTTTATATTTAATAAAATAATAGAAGCTAGTTATAATCAAGATGGTAATAATAACTATAAATTAATAGAGAACTATAATACAAATTACTTTATTGAAAATATATATGATATATTATTAAAAAAAAATATAGTAACATATAAAAAAAATCAATCAGGAAATCCATTAGAGTATTACTTAGCAATCGTGAAATATTTAAATTATGATGCGGTAAATATATTAACTCTTGATATTTATAATAATAATGATTTAAATAATATTAATAAAAAATTATCATCTAATTTTCTTCCCGAAATTATTATTATTGAAATAATAGACGAAGATTCAAAAAAAATAAATAATAAACTCAATAAATTAGAATTATTTGTAGAAGGAACCAGTCATAAATATAAACTAGATGCAGCTATAATAAGAGATACCAGTAAGCAACATTTTTGTAGTTTATTAACTTGTAATGGTAATGGATATAGTTTTGATGGTGCTAGTTATAGTAGATTGTCAAAATATGATTGGTTAATTAATATTAACAAAAATACGAACTGGGGATTTCAAGGACATAATCTTAAATGGAATTTTATGCTAGGTTATCAAATGTTATTTTACTATAAAATATAATATATAAAATTTATAAAATTCTATAAAATTTATAGAATTTTATTTATAGATTTTTATAATTCACTATTATTTTCTTCCCTATTATTTTCTTCACTTTTATTACTCTCGTCTTCTTTATTTTCTTCATCATTTACCTTAGTTTCTTCTATATTTAGTGAGCTTTTATTTTTTTTTGTTTTTTTATGTGAATTAGGTTTGTATATCTTGCATTTTGTAGTGTTAAACATATTATTATTTGGATTTAATTGATTATAGTTATATAGATTATATGGATTATTTATACAAGGTAATAATTGATTAGTCAATTGACAATTCGTCATAGGATTCATCATAGGGTTCGTCATGTGATTCATCATAGGGTTCGTCATGTGATTCATCATAGGGTTCGTCATATGATTCATCATAGGGTTCGTCATGTGATTCATCATAGGGTTCGTCATGTGATTCATCATAGGGTTCGCCATGTGATTCATCATAGGGTTCATCATGTGATTCATCATGGGATTCGTTGTGGGGTTAATTATTTTATTATTATTATCAAAAATATTAGTTTTCCCAGTTTCGTCAGAAGAACATATTTTAATACAATTATCAGGTATATCTTCATCTTCTTCGTCCTCTTCATCCTCTTCGTCTTCGTCAATTTTATCTTTACTTCTTATAGATGTACCTTCTTGTTCTTTAGACTTTAATATTTCTTCAATATTTCCTAAACATGTATCTAATTGTTGAATTAAATTACCATCAATATTTTGTACAGCAGTCTTTAAATCATCTTTATCAGCGTCTAATTGTGTTTCTGCTCTCTGTATAATTCTTGACCCCTGGTCTATTTTTTCATTTCCAATGTTATCATTACCAAGTTTTATTTCACTTTGGCCTTCTTTAATTAAATCTAACCCATCTGTTATTTTCTCTTGTGTGGAATTAATAGATTTATTTATATCTCCAAGATCTTCTTGCATAGATGTAATTGTATCACCTATTCCAGATATTTGATTATCGTCGCCTGTATCTGAATCATCATCTTTTATTTTTTTACTATCTTCTCCTTCTGCAGCTTCTGCACCTTCTGATTCCTCGCCTTCTTCTGCAGCTTCTGCATCTTCTGATTCCTCGCCTTCTTCTGCAGCTTCTGCATCTTCTGATTCTTCACCTTCTTCTGCAGCTTCTGCATCTTCTGATTCTTCACCTTCTTCTGCAGCTTC
>MDTG01306338.1_pt1 | contig 14208 bp, 16 predicted proteins | sample 811421 | NCBI WGS metagenome assembly MDTG01 (sample SAMN05326645, study PRJNA326480) | marine metagenome | isolation source: seawater | place: Pacific Ocean: South East | collected 2011
TATACAAAAAACACGACATTTTAATACAAAAAATAGAGGTTATTCATAAAAAACTGAACAACAAAGCCTTTGTTGAAAAAGCACCAAAGAATATTGTTCAACAAGAAAAAAATATCTATAATGATTTAAAAAGAGATTTAGATAAAATTAAACAAACAATTAAAAGTCTTAAATGAAAAAATTTAATAAAAAAAAGTTACCAAGCAGACATACATCTTTGGGTCCCGATAAGGCTCCTCAAAGATCTTTTTATTATGCAATGAAAATGACAGAAAAGGATGTTGCTAAACCATTTGTAGGGGTCGTATCAACTTGGAATGAAGCTGCTCCATGTAACATTGCTCTTATGAGACAGGCTCAATCTGTAAAAAAAGGAGTAAAATTGTCAGGAGGCACACCAAGAGAATTTTGTACAATAACGGTAACAGACGGTATCGCTATGGGGCATGAAGGTATGAAATCTTCCTTAGTGTCCAGAGATATAATTGCAGACTCTGCAGAGCTTACTGTAAGAGGTCATTGCTACGATGCTCTTGTGGGTTTAGCTGGTTGTGACAAATCATTACCAGGTTTAATGATGGCCATGCTTAGATTGAATGTTCCAAGTGTTTTTATTTATGGAGGCTCAATTCTTCCTGGAAGATTTAATGGAAAGGATGTTACTGTTTTGGATGTATTTGAAGGTGTAGGAAAATATTCATCTGGAAAAATTTCACAACACGCTTTACGTAAACTTGAATTAAAAGCTTGTCCCAGTGCCGGTGCTTGTGGCGGTCAATTCACTGCTAATACTATGGCATGTGTTTCTGAAGCTATTGGATTAGCATTACCTTATTCAGCCGGAACACCAGCACCTTATACTCAAAGAGATAAATATGCTCTACAAAGCGGTAAAGCAGTGATGAATTTATTAAGGAAAAATATAAGGCCAAGAGATATTGTAACTAGAAAAGCATTAGAAAATGCTGCAACAATCGTTGCAGCTACCGGAGGCTCCACAAACGCTGCCTTACATTTACCAGCTCTTGCAAACGAAATAGGAATTAAATTTGATTTAATGGATGTTGCAAAAATTTTTAAAAAAACGCCATATTTAGCAGATCTTAAACCTGGAGGCAGATATGTCGCTAAAGATATGTGGAAGGCTGGCGGCGTACCTATGTTATTGAAAACTTTATTAGATGGAGGATATATACATGGTAATTGTTTAACTGTTACAGGCAAAACTATGAAAGAAAATTTAAAAAAAATAAAATTTAATGATAAGCAAAAAGTAATGAGAAAATACAACAATCCATTATCTAATGATGGAGGCGTTGTTGGATTAAAAGGAAATCTTGCCCCTCAAGGAGCTATTGTAAAAGTTGCAGGACTTAAAAAACTTCAGTTTACTGGAATAGCCAGATGTTTTGATACTGAAGAGTCTGCTTATAAAGCTGTTCTAAAAAGACAATATAAAGATGGAGATATTATTGTAATTAGATATGAAGGTCCAAAAGGAGGACCTGGCATGAGAGAAATGTTACAAACTACTGGAGCAATTTATGGTCAAGGCAAAGGTGAAAAAGTTGCGTTAATTACTGACGGTAGGTTTTCTGGCGCTACAAGAGGTTTTTGTATTGGACACGTTGGACCTGAGGCATCGGTAGGTGGCCCAATAGCTTTATTGAAGAATGGAGATCAAATTCACATAGATGCAAAAAAAGGGACTATAAACGTTAATGTTTCTAAAAAGGAGTTAATGAAAAGAAGAAAAAAATGGAAACCAAAAAAGATTAATTTTGGAAACGGAACACTTTGGAAGTATGCCCAAACAGTCGGTCCAGCTTATCTCGGAGCCTCTACTCATCCTGGTGGAAAAGAAGAAGTTAAGTGTTACGCAGATATTTAAATGAAAATTAGACCCGTTATTTTATGCGGAGGTGCCGGAACTAGATTATGGCCTGAAACAAAACATAATACTCCAAAACAATTTATTGATTTTGGCGGGTGGTGCCTGTTTGATAAGACGCTCGAAAGAATAAAAAGTAATATTTACACACATCCAACAATAGTAACAAATGAGAAATATTTTAATATTGTAAAAAAATTTTTGCTTAAACATAAGTTCAAATTCTGTGACATAATTTTAGAACCAATTAAAAAAAATACTGGACCAGCAATTGCACTTTCTTTAGGCAACTCTATAGTAAGCCAGCCAACAGTTATATTCCCATCGGACCATTTAATTGAAGACTTTAAAAATTTTAATAAAAAATTAGAGTCCTATAAAAAATTATTAAGACAAAAAAATTCTTGGAATAAAAAAGACATATTTATTTTTGGTATCAAACCTGAATATCCATCTACTCAATATGGATATTTTTTAACAAAAAAAAAGATAAATGGAAAAAATCTAATATCCAAGTTTATCGAAAAACCCAAGTTACAAATTGCAAAAAAAATTATTAATCGAGGAGGTTATTGGAATTCAGGAATTCTTTTTGCAACGAATGAAGCTTTTTACAATAGCTTTATGTATAGTGATGTGAATCTTGATTTTTGCTTCCATTCACTTGATAAAGGAAAAGAAAAGTCTGTTAAAAACGGCTATGTATCGTTAGCTAATAAAAAAATATTTTCAAAAGTTAAAAGTGTATCCTTCGATTATGCAGTTTTAGAAAAACATAATCATGTAAATGGTATTAAACTCAACGTTAATTGGTCTGACTTAGGAAATTGGTTTGAAATATTAAAAGTTTTTAATAATTATAAAACTAAATATTTTAAAAAAAAGAATCTATATAATAGACCTTGGGGTTATTATGTAAATTTACACCGTGGCAAAGGCTTTCTAATTAAAGAACTTGTAATTAAAAAAGGAGGCGTACTAAGTTTGCAAAAACACCATTATAGATCTGAAAGGTGGTTAGTTACTCAAGGAAAAGCTAAAATAACACTCAATAATAAAATAATTTATAAAAAGAAAAATGAAACAATTGAAATTCCAAAAGGCACCATTCATAGAATCGAAAATGATTCTCGCAAGGTTTTAAAAATTATGGAAGCTCAGCTTGGTTCAATTTTAAAAGAAACAGATATAATTCGTTTTAAAGATATATACGGTAGAGTTAAATAATTTCTAATTCTATTGGAGTATGATCTGAAGGTTTTACCTTTGATCTTGGTTTTTTATTGATGCTTATAGATTTGAGATTTTTTAAAGTATTATTAGAAGCTAAAAAGTGATCTATTCGCATCCCATAATTCTTTTGCCACGATCCAGCAAAATAATCCCAGAAAGTATATTCTTTTTTATTCTTGTTAAAATATCTATAAACATCGACAAATCCTAAGTTAATTAATTCTCTATATTTCTTTCTTATTTCAAGTTTAAATAAAGCATCATTTTCGTATCTCTTTGAATCGTACACATCTATCTCCTCAGGTATAATGTTAAAGTCGCCTGAAATAATTAAGTTATCATTACTTCTTATTTCTTTTCTTATTTTATTTATGAATAAGTCTAGCCAATTTTTTTTGTAAATATATTTATCAGTGTTGATTGGATTTCCGTTGGGAACATAAATATTAATAATTTTGAAGTTATTTTTTTTTATTTTAACTTCGCCACTAATTATACGAGATTGTTTTAATTTATCATCGATAAATCCAGTCTCAATATTTGAGATCTTTAATTTTGATAAAAAAGCTACCCCATTGTAACTTTTTTGTCCAAAAACATAAGAGTCGTATCCCGCATTTTTAAATTGATCTTTTGGAAAATTTATTTCTTGGGTTTTGATTTCTTGAAGCAATAAAATATCTGGTTTAAATTCCTTAATATAGTTTAAAATGTTTTCAATTCTTGCTCTTACAGAATTAACGTTCCATGATATTATTTTCATTAAACTGAGAATGACAGACCGCAACCACATGACGAAGTTGCTTTAGGATTATTTATTACAAAAGAACTTCCCACCATTTCTTCTTTATAATCTACTACTGAACCATGAATAAGGTTTAACGAACTCTTATCAATAACTGTTTTATCAAAAACTACATCTTCTTTTTCAATTTTATTATCAAAACTGAAATTGTATTTAAAACCAGAACAACCGCCACCCTCTACTGAAATTCTGAAATATTTATTAATACCTTCATTTAAAACTATTTTCTCTATTTGTTTTAAGGCGTTATCTGTAAATTCTATTTTTTTTTCCATATCTATAAAATATGTAGTATACATTTTATGTTCAATTTATGCAAAAAAATTTAAAAGCTAGCTATTTTAAATTATCTATTCCAATTAAATCAGCTAAAAGAATTTATCCTGAAAAAGCTAGTTTAATTAGAAATCATTATCAAAGGGACCGAGACAGAATTATACATTGTACAGCTTTTAGAAGATTGAAGCATAAAACTCAAGTTTTCGTTAACACAACAGGAGATCATTATAGAACCCGAATTACCCACTCTTTAGAGGTCTCACAAATAGCTCGAACACTTGCTAAAATTTTTGGATTAAATGAGGATCTTTGTGAAAGTTTAAGTTTAGCTCACGATCTTGGACACTCACCATTTGGGCATGCCGGTGAAGAGGCATTAAACGAAAGTATGAATCTATATGGAGGGTTTGATCATAATATCCAAACTTTAAGAATTGTAACATTTTTGGAAAATAAATATTATAATTTTAAAGGCTTAAACTTATGTGTTGAAACTTTAGATGGTTTGGTCAAACATAACGGTCCTATAAACAACACCAAAAAAATAGACGATATCTTAGGTAAAAATATTTTTAAAAAAAAAATAAAATTTGGAAAAAAACCATCTTTAGAATCTCAAGTAGCTTCAATATCCGATGATATAGCTTATAATAGTCATGATTTGGAGGACGGCATTAAAGCCAAACTATTTACAATAGAGGATTTAAATGGGATACCGGTTCTTTCAGATATAATCTATAAACATAAAAAAAAACTTAAAGCAGATAATAAAGTGCTAGTCCTACATCAGATAGTTAGAGATATAATTAACGAGATGGTTAAGGATATAGTTATTAACACAAAGAAAAATTTGAGAGATCAAAGAATCCAAAATAAAGACGATATTTATAAATCTAAATATCCCTTAGTATGTTTTTCAGATAGAATGTATAATTTCGATATTTCTATAAAAGAATTTCTAACTGAAAAAATGTATTATAATAAATCTGTTCTAAATAAAGCAAAAAAAGGGATGTTAATTGTATCTAAATTATTTGATTTGATTAATAAAAAACCAAAAAAGTTTTTAAATAAGAAAAATATAAACTCAAATAAAAGGGAAAGATCAGTTTGTGATTTTATTGCCGGAATGACAGACAGATACGCAATCAATCTATTTAATTCAATAAAATGAATATATTTGAAAATTATCTAAAGATAATCCAGAAAATCATTTTACGAAATAGCGAAGAATTAAATATTAAAAAAAATTTTAAATTTGATGGTGTTAATATTGAAATTCCCCCTGTTGAATATAATTTTGATCTATCAAGCAATATTGCAATGATTTTAGCAAAAATAACAAAAAATAACCCTAAAATAATTGCAGATAAGATAAAAAGTTATTTATTAGCTGATTGTAAAGATTTTAAAACAGTGGAAATTGCTGGCCCTGGTTTTTTAAATATAAAGCTCACTAACAGCTCTTTGCAAAAAATCATTTTAGAAATTTTTAAAAATAAAATTTCATATGGATCAAAAAAAACAAAAAAGAAATATAATATAGAATTTGTTTCTGCTAATCCTACTGGTCCCATGCATATTGGACATTGTAGAGGAGCCATATTTGGAGATGTTTTAGCTAATTTATTAAAATTTAACGGCAACTCTGTAACTAAAGAATATTATATTAACGATTATGGAAGCCAAATGGAAAACTTTGTAAAATCAGTTTTTTTAAGATTAAGAGAAATTAAATATAAGGAAAATTTTAAGTTAGAAAAAGATCTTTATCCAGGCACTTATATAATTGATATTGCAAAGAATATTTTAAAAGATGACCCTAATATTATTCTAACTGATTTTAAAAAAATTTTTAACAAATTAAAAAAAAATTCTCTTAATTATTCAATGAATTTAATCAAGCTTGATCTAGAAAATCTTGGGATTAAACACGATAATTTTTTTTCGGAAACAAATTTAATCAAAAAAAATGCAGTTAAAAAAACTGTAGAAAAACTAAAAAAAAGTAAGTTTGTTGAGGAAGGTTTTTTGAAACCACCAAAAGGAGAAGAGAATAGAGAATGGAAAAAAACAAAAAAACTATTATTTAAATCGAGTATTTTTGGAGATGATACAGATAGATCTTTACAAAAAGAGGATGGTAGCTGGACTTATTTTGCAAATGATGTTGCTTATCACGCTGATAAAATCTCCAGAAAGTATGATTACTTAATTAATATTTTAGGCGCAGATCACACTGGATACATTAAAAGAATTACAGCAGCTGTATCTGCTTTATCTAAAAATAAAGTTTTATTGAAATGTAAAGTATGTCAATTAGTAAAATTATATAAAGGTGGCGAACCATTTAAAATGTCAAAACGATCGGGTGATTTTATCACCGTAAATGATTTACTTAATGAAGTTAACAAAGACTCCGTAAGATTTATGATGTTAAGCAGAAGTAATGAAGTTGAGTTAGATTTTGATTTTGAAAAAATTTTAGAAAAAACTAAAGACAACCCAGTATTTTATGTTCAATATTGTTATGCTAGAATTAATTCTTTATTTAGAACATTAAATATTAATATAAAAGATGATATTTATATTGATAAAAGCAAATTTAATTTAAATGATTATGAAAATAAAATTTTAAGAAAAATATTTGAGTGGCCTAAAGTTATTGAAACTGCATCTTATAAATATGAACCTCATAGAATTGCTTTTTATCTCTACGATTTAGCTACTATATTTCATTCTTACTGGAGCAAAGGGAATGAAAATGATGACTATAAATTCATAGTTGAAGGCAAAATAAAGAATACTAATACATTAGCTATTATAAAGCTCGTAGCAATAGTATTGGAAAATGGTATGAGAATTTTAGGTGTATCATTACTTAAAAAAATGTGATGTTTAAAAATATTTTTTTATTTTTAATTTTTCTTATTATTTCATTATTTTTTTATTTAATCTTTACCAAATATACCTCAAATGAAAATATTAAAAAAATAAACTTGAACAGATTAAATATTGAAAAAAAATTTGAGGATAAATACTCTGAATTACCTAAATTAGAGAATAATACAAATAATGTTATAGAATTTAATTCAGGGTTTAATATAGAGGATAAAATTAAAAGAAACTTCTGGGACTTGATTAAAAAAAATGATTAAAAAAAAAGCAATAATTATAAGTATAGCGGGTACAATTTTAACTCATAGAGAAAAAGACTTATTAATAAAAGGCAAACCCTGGGGAATAATTCTTTTCAAGAGAAATATTTTAACCTTTAACCAAACAAAAAAATTAATTTATTCAATAAGAGCTACAGTAAAAGATAGAAAATTTCCTATACTTATAGATGAAGAGGGTGGTAAGGTTTCAAGATTATCAAATTTTTTCGATAATTCAGCATATTCACAAAAATTTTTTGGCAATTTGTATAATAAGAATAAAAAATTTTCAAAATCAGTTTATGAAAATTATCTTTATTCTATGTGCAGTATGCTTAAAGTTTTAGGTATTAATATAAATACTATACCTGTCATGGACACATCTTTAAATAATACTAATAACTTTATTGGAAACAGAAGCTATTCTGCTGATGTAAGAACGATTAAATTCTTAGGTTCATTGTGTGAAAAAATTTACAGAAAAAATAAAATTGCAACAGTCGTAAAACATATCCCTGGTCACGGGAGAACCTCTAGCGATAGTCACTTAATTTTACCTGTAATCAAAGATAAGTATAAGAAACTATTAAAATCAGATTTTGCTTGTTTTAAAGGATGTAAGTCACTTTTTGCTATGTCAGCTCATGTTTTATTCACAGATATTGACAGCAAAGAACCAGCAACTCATTCTATTAAAATAATCAATGAAGTAATCAGAAAAAAAATAGGTTTTAAGGGTATTTTAATTTCAGATGATATTTCAATGCGGGCTTTAAAAAATGATTTAATAACTAATGCAAAAAAAGCCCTATCTTCAGGTTGCAATTTAGTATTGCACTGTTCGGGTGTCTATGGAGAAACGCATAAACTGCTTAAAGAAATGCCTTATATAGACAAGTTTACTCTAAAAAAAACATCAGAATTTTATAATTTTTTAAGTTAGAATAAGACATGGAATCAAAATTAGACAACACTCTATCAATAGATATTCCTAATTATTCAGGACCGCTAGAAGTTTTATTAGATTTGGCAAAAACTCAAAAAGTTGATTTAACTAAAATTTCTATAACAAAATTAGCTGATCAATTTTTAAAATATATAAAAGAAAAAGCAGATAAACTAAATTTAGAATCTGCGTCGGAATTTTTGCTAATGGCTACTTGGTTGGCTTATTTAAAATCAAAATTACTTTTACCTGAAGATGAAGATGATGATTTTAAAGCACTTGAAGTTGCTGAAAAATTAAAACTTCAATTAAAGAAATTGGAATTAATAAGGTTATTATCCGACCAAATGCTTCAAAGAAAACGAATAGGGGTTAATATATTTTATAGAGGCATGAAAGGTGGAATACGTTCTATTAAAACACCTGTTTACAATGTTAGCCTTTATGAACTTTTAAAAACCTACTCAGCTTTAAAAATGGCAAGTGCCTTTAAAACAGTAAATATACCTAAATTACCAGTTTTGACTGCTGAAAATGGAATTAAGCAAATTAAAGATAATTTAAATAAGATTAAAGATTGGAGAAAGATAGAGGATTTAATTCCTTTAGATTTCTATAAAAATAAAAAACTTAAAAAAACTGGTTTAACAGGTATTTTTGCCGCAAGTTTAGAACTTTCTAAACAAGGTATTATTAGCATTAGACAAAAAAAAATTTTCGATCAATTATTAATTAAAAGGTTAACTTAAATGAAAAATTCAAATAAAAAAGATAGCAAGATTATAAATTTTCCAAGAAGTGTTTCTAAAATCGAGAGACAAATAGAAGCTATTTTATTTGCTGCTGAGGAACCCCTAGATGTACAAACAATTGAAAGCAGAATAAAAGTTAGTACAAATGTAAAAAAAGCATTAGAAAACCTACAAATTGATTACAAGAATCGAGGTATAAATTTAATTTGTTTTAAGGAAAAGTGGTCTTTTAGAACTGCAGAAGATTTATCTAAACTAATGTCGTTACAAAAATCAACCCAACGAAAACTTTCTAAAGCAACTATTGAGACTTTGGCTATCATTGTTTACCATCAACCTGTTACTAGATCTGAAATTGAGGAAATAAGAGGAGTAGCTTTTGCTACTAACACCCTTGAAATATTACTTGAATTAGACTGGGTGAGACCTGCTGGAAGAAAAGATGTTCCTGGTAAACCTATTCAATATGCGACAACTGAAAGTTTTTTAAGGCATTTCAATATACAAAAATTATCTGATCTTCCAACAGTAGAGGAATTAAGTTCGGCCGGACTAATTGATAGTTCAAGCATTAATTCATCAATTTTTGGCACTGGTAAGTTTTACAAAGAGTATTCTGAGAGCAAAAAAGATGATATTTACTCTGAAATAGACGAGGCTATTGATCAATCTACCAAATCGGAGAAATAAATTATTTATTTAAAGGGATTAATTGTATATAGTTTGAAATATGAGCATAGGATTTTGGCAAATAGCAATAGTTGTAATTTTGGTAGTTCTACTCTTTGGAAGAGGAAAAATATCTGATTTAATGGGTGATGTAGCTAAAGGAATTAAAAGTTTTAAAAAAGGGATGTCTGATAACTCTAATTCCCCAAATCAAGATACTAACGATAAAGACAAAAAAGACAATTCAGATAGTAATTAATATTAATGCCACAAATAGGTTGGTTTGAATTACTTATAATAGTGGTCATAGCAATTTTAGTGATTGGCCCGAAAGAATTTCCAATAGTTTTAAGAAAAATTGGTAATTGGATTGGATCTTTAAAGAGATACTTTTCTGAAATACAAAATAGTATGGATGAAATTACAAAAGTAGATAATGTAATTTCGGAAGACAAAAATATTATAGATAAAGATAATAAAAAAGATGAGTAACAAGGTAAAAGAACAATCTGGTAGCTTTGTTAGCCATCTCACCGAGCTAAGATCAAGATTAATTAAATCATTCATTTTCCTACTCTTAGCATTCATAGTTTGTTATTTTTTCTCCGCAGAAATTTATAGTTTTCTAGTAAAACCTTACTCAAATGCCATAATTGAAAATAATTTAGACAGAAGATTAATTTTTACTGCTCTGCATGAAGCTTTTTTAACTTATTTAAAAGTAGCATTTTTTGCTTCTTTTTTTATTACTAGTCCAATATTTTTAACTCAAATTTGGAAATTTGTAGCACCAGGATTATATAAAAATGAAAAAAGAGCCTTACTACCTTATTTAATAGCAACGCCAGTACTTTTTCTTTTAGGTGGTATGCTTGTATATTATCTTGTTATGCCACTTGCTATTAAATTTTTTTTAAGTTTTGAATCAGTAGGAGATGCGAGCTCTATAGCAATACAGTTAGAGGCTAAGGTTAATGAGTATCTATCTCTTGTGATGAGATTAATTTTTGCATTTGGAATTAGTTTTCAACTTCCAGTAGTTTTAAGTTTACTAGCTAGAGTTGGTTTCATTGACTCTAAATATCTAAGAACTAGAAGAAAATATGTTATAGTTATAATGTTTGCGTTAGCTGCTATTTTAACTCCTCCCGATCCTATCACGCAAATAGGTTTAGCTTTACCATTACTTATCTTATATGAATTATCTATACTAACAGTTAAAATGATAGAAAAGAAAAAAGATGCATAATTTAAAAGATATAAGAAAAGATTTTGATTATTTTAAAAAAAAAATAGAGGAAAGAAACGTAAAAATAGATTTTGAAAACATTGTTAATCTTGATAAAAAAAATAGGGAATTAATTCAAAAAAAAGAATCTTTAGAACAAAAAAAGAAAGAATTATCAAAATCAAAAAATGAAAAAAACTTTAAAGAATCTAAATTGTTATCTGAAAAAATTAAACTTATATCTACTGATCAAATAAATATTTTCAATAAGTTTAACGATATAATTAAAAATTTACCAAATATAGCTTTAGACGATGTTCCTGTTGGGAAGGATGAGTCATCAAATAAAGTAATTAAAAAGGAGGGAAAAATTAAAGAATTTGATTTTAAAATTAAATCACATTTTGAATTGGGAGAACAAAATGAAAGTATGGATTTTAAAATTGCCACAAAATTATCTGGTTCTAGATTCGTAATCTTAAAAGGTAAATTAGCCCTACTAGAGCGAGCACTTATAAATTTTATGTTAGACATTCATACGAATAAATTCAATTATACTGAAATCTCCCCGCCACTTATTGTAACTACTGACACAATGTTTGGAACTGGTCAATTACCGAAATTTGAAGACGATCAATTTGAAATTAAACTTGAAAAATCTAATGTAAGAAAATTTTTAATACCAACAGCAGAAGTGTCCTTAACAAATTTAGTAAGAGAAAGTGTTGTTGATTTAAAAAATTTACCCTTAAGATTTGTTGCTGCAACTCCATGTTTTAGAAAAGAAGCTGGATCTTACGGAAAAGATACCAAGGGCATGATGCGACAACATCAATTTTATAAAGTTGAATTAGTTAGCATAGTTGAACCTAATTCATGTGAAAATGAATTAACAAGAATGCTTGGATGTGCGGAGGAAATATTAAAACAATTAAATATACCGTACCAAGTAGTTTTACTTTCTTCAGGTGACATGGGTTTTAGCGCAGAGAAAACTTTTGATATTGAAGTGTGGATACCTTTTGAAAAAAAATATAGAGAAATATCTAGTTGTTCTTCTTGTGGAAAGTTCCAAGCTAGAAGAATGAATAGCAAGTATAAATCAGACAAAGGTTTAGATTTTGTTGGTACGTTAAATGGCTCAGGACTGGCTGTTGGTCGATTACTTATTGCCTTGATAGAAAACAATCAAAATAAAGATGGCACAGTTTCTATTCCAAAAGTTCTAAAAAAATACATGAATAACTTAGAAAAAATATAATTAACATTTATAAGTATTTTCTTGTTAAAATAACTCATTTATTATATTTATTCATGTAATTATGAATGGTCAATTTGCACAATTTATTCCATTAATACTTATATTTGTGATTTTTTACTTTTTCTTGATAAGACCTCAACAAAAAAGAGTTAAAGAGCATAAAGAAATGGTTCAATCTTTAAAAAGAGGAGACGAAGTAATTACTTCTGGCGGAATTATCGGAATAGTAGATAGAGTAATGGAAGATGATAGAATAGAAGTTACAATTGGTGGAGATGTTAAAGTGCAAATAATTAAATCTACAATAACTAGTTTGTTAAAAAAAGAAGTCAAAAAATAATTTCTTTGTGTTAAATTTTTCAAAGATAAAAGTTGTTTTAATATATCTTTTACTTTTTATTCTAACCTTTTTTTCCTTTTTAAATTTACAAAAAGACAATTTTTTAAATAAAAAAGTTAATCTTGGATTAGATTTGCAAGGAGGCTCTTATCTTTTACTCGAGATAGATACTGAGCCATTAATAAATGAAAGATTACAAAGCAAGGTAATCCCAATTAAAAAGTTTCTTAATAAAAATTCAATTATCTATAATAATTTCACAGTAAATAAAAAGGCTATCGTTTTTAAAATTGACTCAAATAAATATTCAAATTTTGAAAGATTGTTTCTTTCCAAAAAAGATAATGAAATTAATAATTTTATACCAAAGTATAATACTTTTGAATTAGCCCATACAAACAATAATGGGATAATAAATATTTTTTTTTCAAAATATGGAATTTTAAATATTAATAATGCAGCATTAAATCAATCAATAGAAATTGTCAGGAAAAGAATTGATGATCTCGGCACTAAAGAACCTTCAATTTTACAAAGAGGTGAAAAAAGAATTTTGGTTGAATTACCAGGCATAAAGGACCCTGAACGTATTAAGACTTTACTAGGTAAAACTGCAAAATTACATTTTAGATTAGTTTCGGACAAAGATAATGAATTTGGCTTTGACAAATTAATTTCCGAAGATGGTGAAGAACTAATAATAAATAAAAGAATTGTTTTCAGTGGAGAAAATCTTATAGATGCTCAACCCAGACTTGATAATCAATCTAATCAACCTGTTGTTACATTTAAACTGGATAGATTAGGAGGCCAAAGATTTGCTAAGGCTACAAAATCTAATATTGGTAAAAGATTAGCTATAGTTTTAGATGATAATGTCATAAGCGCACCTCAAATTAGAGAAGCTATAACAGGGGGAAGTGGAATAATTTCAGGGAATTTTACTTTTCAAGAAGCGACAGATTTAGCTTTACTACTGAGATCTGGCGCTCTTCCCACACCCTTAAATATTGTCGAAGAACGTACTGTTGGTCCAGATCTTGGCCAAGATTCAATTAACTCAGGCACAATATCATTAATTATAGGATTTTTTCTAGTAATAGCATTTATGTTATTCAAATATAAATATTTTGGTTTAATAGCCAACTTTTCATTAATTGCTAACCTATTAATGCTAGTGGGTCTCTTAACTGTTTTGGAGGCAACACTAACTTTACCTGGTATTGCCGGAATAATTTTAACAGTTGGTATGGCAGTTGACTCTAATGTTTTAATTTTTGAACGTATTAGGGAAGAGTTAAAAACAGAAAAATCAATTATTCATGCATTTGATATGGGGTACAAAAGAGCAAAAGTAACTGTTTTAGACGCAAATATAACTACTTTAATAGCAGCTGTTATCTTATTCATTTTTGGTTCAGGTCCTGTAAAAGGTTTTGCCGTTACTTTGGGCATAGGAATTTTAACTACTTTATATTCTGCATATTTTATTGCTAGACATTTAACATCCTGGGTAGTTTTAAAAAATAAAGATGGAAAAATAAATTTATGATTAAAAAAAATTTTGATTTTTCATCTCAGTTTAAAAAAGCTAATTTTTTATCATTAACTATATTTATATTGAGTATATTTTTTATCTTTTTTAA
>MDTG01009643.1_pt1 | contig 14207 bp, 11 predicted proteins | sample 811421 | NCBI WGS metagenome assembly MDTG01 (sample SAMN05326645, study PRJNA326480) | marine metagenome | isolation source: seawater | place: Pacific Ocean: South East | collected 2011
AAGAAAAATAATTAGTGTTTTTGAACCTCATAGATACACTAGAGTAATTTCTTTAAAAAAAGAATTTTCAAGATGTTTTTCAAAATCAGATTTAGTAATCTTATGTCCGTTATATGCCGCTGGTGAAAAGAAAAATTCTAAATATAATGTTGTTTCTTTTGCTAGATCAATTGCTGTAAACTCTAATACACAAGTGGTGATCGTAAAGAATTTAATAGAATTGATTAAATTTTTTAAAAAAAACCTGATTGATAACGAAATTGTGATAGGTATGGGTGCGGGGATTATCTCAAAATGGATGACTGAGTTAAAATTATCTTTATGAAAATTGAAAACAATATAATGAAAAAATTCAGTAAAAATATAAGCGAGAGAGTAAAACTTTCGAATTATAGTTGGTTTAATTTAGGTGGGAAAGCTCAATATTTTTATAAGGCAACAGATAAAGATGAATTAATAAAATTTTTAAAAGAACTAAAAAAAAAAAATGATAAAATTACAATATTAGGAGCTGGATCTAACATTTTATTTCGAGACAATGGTGTTTCGGGAGTTGTTTTAAAGTTAAGTAAAGAATTTTCGTTTATCAATCTGGTAAGTAAAGATGTTTTGGAAGTAGGGGCGGCAACACTAGATCGTAAAGTGGCCAATTTTGCACGAGATAATAATTTAGGAAATTTAGAGTTTTTATCTTGTATTCCAGGATCAATTGGCGGAGCCATTATAATGAACAGTGGTTGTTATAATAATGATATATCAAAAGTTCTATTATCTCTTAAAGCTATTGATATAAACAAACTAAAAGAAATTGAAATTAAAAAAGAAGATATAAGATTTTTGTATAGAGGAACCAATCTCCCCGAAGACTTAATTATTACTTCTGCAAAACTTAAAGGCATTATATCCAAAAAAGACGTAATTGAAAAAAAACAATCAGAACTTATTGAGAAAAAAAAAATATCTCAACCAAATCAAGTAAAAACATGTGGGAGTACTTTTAAAAATATTAGTGAAGAAAAAAAAGCCTGGATGTTAATAAAAGAGTCAGGATGTGATAATTTAAAAGAGGGTGATGCAATTATTTCACCTAAACATTGTAATTTTTTCGTGAACAATGGAAATGCTAAATCTTCAGATATAGAAAGTTTGATTTATAAGGTAAAAAAAAAAGTTCAAGAAAAAACAGGGGAAAATCTAGAGTTAGAGATAAAAATAATTGGTGATAAAAAAGAAATTTAAAAATGTTTTAGTTGTTTTAGGTGGAATATCTGGCGAAAGAAAAGTTAGCTTAGATAGCGGAAGAGCTTGCATTAAAGCATTAAAAAAAAAGGGTTATAAAGTTACAAAATTTGATCCGAAAATTAAAAATTTAAATTTAATAAATAAAACAAATATCGATGTAATTTTTAATGCATTGCACGGTAAATACGGAGAAGATGGAATTGCTCAGAGTTTTTTTGAGTATCTAAAAATACCTTATACCCATTCTGGAGTAATAAGTTCATTTAATGCAATGGACAAAGTTATTTCTAAAGAAATTTTTATTAAAAATAAAATAAAAACCCCAAAATACTTAACTATCAAAAAATCTTATCTCAATAAAACTTTTATAGAAAAAAAATAAAAAATGAAAAAATTAACTTTCCAATTGTAATAAAACCAATAAATGAAGGATCAAGCATTGGTGTTAAAATTTGTAAAAGAAAAAAAAATCTTTTTAAATTAATAAGTCAGTTGATAAAAAAATATGAAAATTTAATTCTCGAGGAGTATATTGGAGGACAAGAGATACAAGTTGCAGTAATTAATGGCTTTCCTATAGGTGCAATTGAACTGATACCAAAAAGATCTTTTTATGATTATAAAGCTAAGTATACAAAAAAAGCTAAAACCAAACATGTAATGCCTGCCAGAATTACGGGAGATAAGTATCGTGAAGTTCTATCAATAGCAAAAAAAACACATCAAACTCTAAATTGTAGAGGTGTCACTAGATCAGATTTTAAATTTTATAAAAATAATTTTTATTTATTAGAAATAAATACTCAACCAGGTATGACAAGCTTATCTCTCGTACCAGAAATTGCAAATTATAAGGGAATATCTTTTGAAAATTTAGTTGAAAAAATTTTATTAGACGCAAGTGTTAATAGATGAGAAAACGAGTAGCAATCTCTTTAGGACTATTGATTTTACTCTCAACAATTACTTTAAGGCAAGAAATAATAATTTCAAAATTCAATCTTAAAGAAATAAATGTAAAGAATAATATACTTCTAAAAGATGAAGATATTCAATCACTACTAATTTCTTTTTATGGAAAAAATTTGATTTTTTTGCGCAACAACGAAGTTAAAGAGAAATTAATGATGAACAGTTTTATTGATAGTCTTCATATAAGAAAAAAATATCCTAATACTCTGGAATTAAAAATATATGAGAAAAAACCAATAGCTATTTTACAAGATAAAAGAAATAAATTTTACTTAAGTGAAAAAGTCGATTTAATTGAATTTAAAAAAATTGAAAGCTTAAAAAACTTGCCATATGTTTTTGGAAAATTAGAAAATTTTAAGATATTTTATAACGATTTAAAAAAAACTAACTTTCCTGTAAAAAAAATAAAAAAATTTATTTTTTTTGGATCTAATAGATGGGATATTGAGACCAATGATGGAAAAATTCTAAGATTACCTTCTCAAGACTATATTGACAGTTTAGAAAATTATACCAAATTAATAAAAAAGATTGACGTTAAAAAATATAAAATATTTGATTATAGAATTTCTGGTCAATTAATTTTAAAGTAATTTATGAATAAACCAACCTTTGAGCTTTATATAGAAATTAATAGTCTAAGCTATACTTTTTTCGTTGGTAAGATAAATGAAAAAGAAGATTTTGAAATAGTTGACAAAATTGATATTCCAATTTTGGAATTTGAAAATGGTCAAACTTATGATTTAGAAAAGACTTTTAAAATTATTAAAGAAAATGTTTACTCTCTAGAACAAAAGATAAATTATACTTTTAAAGATGTAAAATTAATATTAGAGGATTTTAACACATCTTTCGTAAATTTGTCAGGATATAAAAAACTTAATGGGTCTCAAATTTTAAAAGAAAATATTACTTATATTTTAAATGTTCTTAAATCTTATATTGACGAAAATGAACCAAAAAAAACTATTTTACACATCTTTAATTCAAAATTTTGTCTAGATAATAAAAAAATAGAAAATTTACCCATAGGTTTATTTGGAGATTTTTATTCACACGAATTATCTTTTGCATTAATTGATACAAACGATTATAAAAATTTGCAAAATATTTTTACTAATTGCAATTTAAAAATAAATAAGATTTTGCTCAAAAGTTTTGTTAAAGGAGTTAATGCAATTAGTCAGAATAACAATATTGAAAATTTTTTTTACTTAAATATAGACGACGAAAAAAGCAAAATATTCTTTTTCGAGAATAGTTCTCTTAAATTTGAGGAAGAATTTAAATTTGGGATGAATATAGTGTTAAGAGATATTTCAAAGATAACTTCTTTAAAAACAGAAACAGTAAAATTGATTTTAAAGAACTTTGAGCTTAAAAATGATTTTGCAGCTGATGAAACGGTAGAGGAAGAATTCTTTAAAAACGAAGTTTATAAAAAAATTAAGAAGAAATTAATTTATGATATAATCTTTGCAAGAGTCGAAGAAATGTCAGAATTAATACTTTTTAAAAACTATAATACCTCCTATTTTAATAAAATAAGTGAGGCAATTTTTTTAGAATTTAGTAATAAAAATAATCATCTAAATTTAAAAGAATTTTTCAGAATTATTTTTTCAAAAAATGACAAAATAGCGCTTGAATTTTTAGAAACCCCATCTAACTCAGATATGTTGAAAGCTGTCAGTAAAATAGTTCATTTTGGTTGGAAAAAAGAGGCCATCCCAGTAATTCAAAGTAAAAAGTCGTTAATTGCTAGACTTTTCGATGCTTTATTTGGATAAAATTGTTTTTTTTAGAAACATTAGTTGTTTTAATTAAATTAACAAATTTAAGTATAAGTTTTCGATGTTAGAAATTTACCAAAAAACCTTAAAAGAAGCAGTAAAATTTCAAGGTGTAGGCTTGCATTCAGGTGTAAGTACAAAAGTGAAAATATTACCTGGTAAAGTTGATAGTGGAATAATTTTCAAGAGAGTTGACTTAAACCAAAATAACTCAATTCTAGCAAATTTTAAAAACGTTTCCTCAACTAAATTGTGCACCACTTTAGAAAATGATCATGGAGTGAAAGTTTCAACAGTAGAGCATTTGTTAGCGGCTCTCTACATTGAGGGAATAGACAATGCTATAATTGAAATAAACGGTCCAGAAATGCCAATTATGGACGGATCATCTAAAGAATTTTTAAGACTATTAAAAAATGTAAAAATTGAAACGCAAGACAAAAAAAGAAAATACTTAAAAGTTTTAGACAAATTAGAATTAACTGATGGTAGAAGAAAATTTTTGATAGAGCCTTGTATTAATTCTCTACAAGTAGAATTTCAATTAAGCTACAATAATAAAATTATTGGCAATCAAACAAACAATATAGACTTTGGTAAAGATAATTTAAAAGATGTATATTCTTCAAGAACTTTTTGTTTATTTGAGGATATTAAAAAAATTAAAAAGATGGGCCTAGCTAAAGGAGGTTCTTTAGAAAACGCAGTAGTGGTGGATAAAGAAAAGGTTTTAAATAAAGAAGGGTTAAGAAATGAAAAAGAATTTGTGAATCATAAGATATTAGATTTGGCTGGAGATCTTATTTTGTCTGGTCATAGAATCTTAGGTAAAATTACATGTTTTCAGGGAGGCCATGAATTAACTAATCAATTTTTAATAAAACTTTTCAATAATAAAACTACTTTCGATGTTGTAGAACTTGATGATATTTTAATATCAAAAAAAACTGTCACAAATTTCTCAATAAAACAAGCAGTTAACGCCTAAGCATTAAAATTTCCAAAATTACTTTTATCTGGTAGAAGTTATTAGATGTTAAGATTTATTTTTATTATCAGTATTTTAGCTCTTTTAATTTCATGTTCCAAAAAAAATGATATAATTTATAAACCATCAGAAAAAATAGATCCTTATTTACTTTATGAGGAAGCATATAATGCTTTTGAAAGAAGAGATTTCTTTTTCGCTAATAAAAAATTTACCGAAGCAGAGCTGAATTTTACGATTTCAGAATTAGCAGCGAAATCTTCAATTATGGCCAGTTTTTCATTGTATGGAATTAATTTTTACAATCAAGCTGAAGAAAATTTAAAAAGATTTTTAAAAACATATCCTGCTGACAAAAATATTATTTATGCTCATTATCTTTTAGCAATAATATACTATGAGCAGATAAGTGATGAAAAAAAAGATTTAAAACCGTTGCTAAACGCTAAAGCAAAAATTGAATTTTTTTTAAAAGAATATCCTAATTCCGAATATGCGATAGATTTGAATTTTAAAAAAGACTTAATTGAAAATCAATTAGCAGCAAAAGAATTGTATATTGCCAAATATTATATTTCCGTTAAAAAATGGATACCTGCATTAAATAGATTGAAAAAAATTGTTCAAGATTATGATAAAACAATTTATGTAGAGGAAGCTTTGCATAGATTAGTAGAAATTAACTATTATTTGGGTATTAAGGAAGAGGCCAACAGATATGCAGCTATTTTAGGTTATAACTATAATTCAAGCGAATGGTATAAAGAGTCATATAGAATACTTAATAAAAATTATAAAGTTGAAAAAAAAGATATTATTAAGGAGAAAGAAGGTATTTTAAAAAGAATTATAAATAAGATCAGAGTTAATTAGAAAATTTAATGACTGATAAATTAAAATTAATAAATTATTACAAAAAAAAAATTAAAGAAATTAAACATCATAATAATTTATATTATAACAATGATAATCCTGAATTATCCGACTCCAGTTATGATCAGCTTAAACAAGAAATATTAGATTTAGAAAATAGTCATGTTTTCTTACAAGAATTAAACTTATTAAAACCATTAGTTGGTTCTAAACCTACAAATAAATTTAAAAAAATAAATCATTTAAGTCCAATGTTATCTTTATCAAACGCATTTGATAAACATGATATGGAAGATTTTTTAAAACGAATTATAAATTATTTAAAAATAAGAGAAAAAAATATTGAATTAATTACCGAGCCAAAGATCGACGGCATTTCTGCAACATTGATTTATGAAAAAGGGATACTGGTAAGAGGATTGTCTCGAGGAGATGGTATTACAGGAGAAGATATTTTAGAAAATCTAAAAACAATTAAAGAAATACCAAAAAAAATAAAAGGTCAAAATATCCCAAAATTACTTGAAATTAGATGTGAAATTTTTATTAGTAAAAAAAATTTTTTTAAAATAAAGAAAGATATCGCTAATCCAAGAAATGCTGCTGGAGGATCATTAAGGCAAAAAAATCCAAGTGACACTTCAAAAATACCTTTACAGTATTTTGCTTATGGACTAGGAGCCGTTGATCCAATGATATTTAAAACTCAAACCGAATTTTTAACAAAAATTAGCGATTGGAATTTTAAAGTTAACAATCTGTCAAAGACTGTTTCAACCATTGAAGAAATTGAAAAACAATACAATAAAATAGATCAACTTAGATCATCACTTGATTACGATATTGATGGATTAGTTTATAAAGTTAATGATTTAACTTTTCAAAAAAGATTAGGGAATACATCTAATTCTCCGAGATGGGCCATTGCTTATAAGTTCTCTGCAGAAAAAGCAATAACTAAAATTAATAATATTATTATTCAGGTAGGAAGAACTGGAGCTATTACTCCAGTAGCAAAAGTTGAGCCAGTAAACGTTGGTGGTGTTGTTGTTTCTAACGCAACATTACATAATGAAGACGAAATAATAAGAAAAGATATAAGAATTGGAGATACAATAAAAATTCAGAGAGCTGGAGATGTTATACCTCAGGTAGTTTCAGTTGATATTTCGAAGAGAGATAAAAAAAGTGAAAAATTTATTTTTCCAAAAAAATGTTTATGTGGCGCAGAAACAAAAAAAGAAATAAGTAAAAGTACAAAAAAGCATGATGCAGTGAGAAGATGTTTAAAAGGTTTTGATTGTAGTTTTATTGCTAAAGAAAAACTTAAACATTTTGTTTCTAAAGAAGCTTTTAATATCGATGGATTTGGAAAAAAAGTTGTAGAACAATTTTGGGAGTTAAAATTGGTAAATGAACCTTCTCATATTTTTAAATTAAACTATAACAAACTCTACAAACTTGAGGGATGGGGAGATCTTTCAATAAAAAATTTAAGAGATGCGATAAATAGATCAAAAAAAATTTTTTTAGATAAATTTATATTTTCAATAGGAATAAGACATATAGGTCAAGAAAACGCCAAAACTTTAGCAGAATTTTTTGGTTCGATTAAAAACTTTTCAAAGCTTTTTGATTTAAAAAATAGATTACAAATTTCAAAGGATCTAAAAGAGCTAGACGGCATCGGAGAAACACAAATTGAGTCTATTAATAGTTTTTTTTTAAATAAAACAAATGTAAGAATTATAAAAGAGCTAATATTAGAATTAGATATTAAGAATAAGCAATCCAAATCTAAAAAGGGAGTATTTTTAAACAAAAAACTTATGTTTACTGGAGGATTTAAAGAAATGAGTAGGTCTGAAGCAAAAACGTTTGTTGAAAATAATGGCGGTAAAGTTTTAGGGTCCGTTTCAAAAAAATTAGATTATTTAGTAATCGGAGATACTAAACCAACAAAAAAAAAGATAGAGTTAGCTAAATCTTTAAACATCAAAATTATTTTAGAAAAAGATTGGAACAAAATTTTAAATAGCTGAACAAGCTTTTTCAAGTTCCAACGACTCAATCTTATTCATAGATTTTACAAGTTTTTTAAATACAGTTTTATGATAATTGTTTAACCATTCTTTTTCATTTTTGTTTAACTTTTCTTTTAAAATTAAATCTTTTTCTATGGGTGCCATAGTTAAATTTTCAAAACTTATTTTATTTTTTTTTCGTTTAACATAAATAAGATTTTCAATTCTAATACCAAATTTGTTTTTTTCATAGTAACCTGGCTCATTCGATACAATCATACCTTCCTGAAAATTAATGTTATTTCTTTTGGAAATCGCATGTGGTCCTTCGTGAACATTAAGGTAATATCCTACCCCATGACCAGTTCCGTGGGCATAATTTAAACCAATTTGTTTAAGGTATTTTCTTGCACTTTCATCTATCACGGATCCTGATGTATTTTTTGTAAGTTTAAAATTTGCAACTGCAATATGTCCTTTTAGAACTCTAGTAAAAATATCTTTAATTCTTTTATCTGAATTTTTTAAAGAAATAGTTCGAGTTACATCAGTTGTTCCAAATTCGTATTGGCCACCAGAGTCTACTAAATAGATATCTCCTTTATTTAATTTTCTGTTTGTTTTTTTTGTTGCTTTATAATGGATGATAGCTCCATTTGGCCCAGTTCCTGATATTGTAGGAAAACTTAAGAATTTAAATTCTTTATTTCTTTTTCTAAATTTAAGTAATTTTTTAGATGCACTAATTTCAGTAATCTTTTTTTTATAAACATTTTTCTTAAGCCAAAATAAATATTTTGTTAAAGCAACACCATCATATATATGAGCTTTCTTTATATTTTCTATTTCTTTTCTGCCTTTTATCGCCTTAAAAAAATATATAGGGTCTTGAATATTAAGTATTTTGTTGTTTTTACGAATAACATCTGTAAAAAAATAAGAACAAGAATTACCGTCAATTATAATTTTTTTTTTTTTTATTTCTAAGAGAACTTTAGTGCAAATCCTAGTATCTAAAAATTTAATTTTTTTAAAACTATTTTTTAATGATGAAGATATTCTACTTAAGTCGCAAAAAAATTTAATATTTTTATTTTTATCAATTAAAGCATAACTGTGCGGAATTGGGGCATATTTAGCATCAAATCCTCTCATATTCAAAAGCCAGGCATTATTTTCACTTGCAGTAACGAATAAAAAATCAGAATTTTTTTTATTTAAAAAATCAGATATTTTACTAATTTTAGAATAATATTTTTCACTGACAGATTTATTTGGAAGTAAAAAAAATTTTTTTTTATTTTTCATCTTCTTTCTTTGCCAAATTTCATCAATTAAATTATTAAAAATTGGCTTAAATTGGCATTCACTTTTTCCAAAAAAAATTGACAAAGACTTTTCAGTAAATAAATTAGGGTCAAAACCAATCGATATTTTTCTCCCTTTTAGAATATCAGTCGGCATCTTATCAGGAATAGTTATAATTTTATAAGACTTTCCACATTGATTATTTGCTTGTAAAGTATATCTTCCATCTACAAATAAATAATTTTTTTCCTTCAATATTAACGCAAAACCATAAGAGCCGGAAAAATTTGTAATATAATTTAATCTATCATTATATTCTGGAATATACTCTCCAAAAAATTCATCATTCTTAGGAATAATATATCCATCTATTTTCTCTCTCTTAAAAATTTTTCTCAGTTTTATTATTTTTTCCATTTTAGCATTTTATTTTTTTTATATCGATCCCACCCAGGACTTCTATATTCTTGATTATATTCAATCGAGTCATCTTGATTAAATTCAAATTCATCATTGTCATTAACTTGTATCTCATTTTTTTCAACGCTACCCTCAGGTATCTCGTTAATAAACCTTGATGGCAAAGCATCCATCCAGTCTCCATGGTATGCTCTTTTCATTGCAAACGACAAGTAAGCTTCTTTTTTTGCTCTGGTAATTCCCACGTAAGCCAGTCTTCTTTCTTCCTCTAAAGCAAAATCACCTTTTTCTTCTAATGATTTTTGGTGAGGAAATAAGCCTTCCTCCCATCCTGGAAGAAAAACAACATCAAATTCTAAACCTTTTGCAGCATGCATTGTCATTAAATTTATTTTTGCACCCTCCCACTCTTGATCAATTGAGGTTGCTAAAGCTACATGCTCCAAAAAGCTTTGCAAGTTGTCGTAATCCTGCATGGCTCTCAGTAATTCTTTAATGTTTTCCAATCTATTTTCATTTTCTAAATCTTTTTTGTTTTTTAACATTGCTGAATAACCTGACTCATCAAGTACTAACTTCAATAAATCGAAATGTTTTATTTTAGATGATTCATTACGCCATTTTTGGATCATATTTATTAATTGGCTTAATGCTGTTTTTATCTTAGGCTTTAAATCTCCCCTTTCTATTAATTTGATAATAGAGTCCTCTAGACATAATTTATTAGTTTTTCCGAAAGTATAAATTTGGTTTAAAGTGCTTTCACCAATACCTCTTTTAGGCACACCAATGACTCTTTCTAAAGCTAAATCATCAAATTTCTGATTTATAATTCTTAAGTAGGATACTGCATCCTTAATTTCCGCACGTTCATAAAACTTTATTCCTCCTAAAACACGGTATCCAATTCCAACTTGAAGAAATCTTTCTTCAAATTCTCTTGTTTGATAAATAGCTCTAACCAATATTGAAACATCGTTTAAGGAGTATTTTTTTTTAATTTTTTGTTCGATAATATCGCTAACTCCTTGAGCTTCTTCTTTTCCAGTTCTGTAACAATTAAGCTTTACTAATTCACCTTGACTTGCGGATGACCATAATTTTTTACCTACTCTATTAGAGTTGTTAGAAATTAAGTTAGATGCAGTTTCCAATATATTTTTTGTAGATCTGTAGTTTTGTTCCAATTTGAAAACTTTACAATTTTTATAAATTTGATCGAATGTAAGAAAATTTTTTATTTCCGCTCCTCTCCAGCTGTAAATCGATTGATCATCATCACCCACACAACATATATTTTGATTATTATTGACCAACAAGTTTAACCATTTATTTTGAATAAAATTAGTATCTTGAAATTCGTCTACCAAAATATACTTAAAGTTATTTTGATAAATTTCTCTTATATCACTGTGTTCTTCAAAAAGTTTTACGCAAAATAAAATTAAGTCTCCGAAATCAAATGCATTTAAGTCTTTAGTTTTGTCCTGATAGATCTCATAAATTTTAAGAATAGATTTTAATATTGAACCTGAATTTTTTAATTTTATATCTTTAGGTAAGAGTCCTTTATTTTTCCATTGATCAATATGGTACATAATTAATTGTGGAGAAAATTTTTTAGCATCTAAATCTTCACCTTTAACTATATTTCTAATTAATTTTTTCTGATCATCAGTGTCTAAAATTGTAAAGTTACTTTTATAGCCTAAGGCTTCAGCATGTCTTCTCAAAAATTTTACACTTATTGAATGAAAAGTTCCTAACCAAGGAATGGCATTTGAGCTTCCTTTTACATGACTTAGAACTCTGTTTTGCATTTCTTTAGCTGCTTTATTTGTAAATGTTACGCAAAGTATTTGATTAGGAAATGCTTTTTTTTGATTAATAATATAAATTAGACGTGTAGTTAAAACTCTCGTTTTTCCTGAACCAGCCCCAGCAACAATTAAATTGGGTCCATCAGTGCTTAGTACAGCTTCTTTTTGTTCTTTGTTAAGGTTTTTAATTAAATTATCTATGTTATTCATAAGATAGAATTTTCATTTATATACTAATTATAAAAATAAAAAAAATGTTAAATAAAATTTTTAAAATAATTCACAATAAAAATTCTAAATTTTTAAAATTCGTTTTTTTCTTAAGATATTTATTTGTAATTTTCTTAATTTCTACAACCTTATTTTTACTTATACCAATTTTTTTCAATTACGAAAAAAAAGCAGAGCTAATAATAAATAGGATATTTAATAACTATGACTTAAAAATAAAAGATTACGAAAAAATTAACTTTAAGCCTTTGCCAATACCAAAGATAGAGTTTAAGGACGTTTCAATAAATTTAGATAAGACAAATATTGAAATGAAAGTAAAGAATTTAGAAATTGTTCCAAAAATTTTTAGCATCTATAATGAAAAAAATTTTCAGATCAAAAAAATAATTTTAAAAGATAATCAAATTAATATTGATGCATCTCTTTTAAAAGTTTTCATAACTAAATTCGCTAATATAAAAAATAAATATTTCTTTGATAATTTAAATTTAAAAATATTTGATGAAGATATTTCATTAACCAAAATCGAGAGAATCAAATATGCTAATTATGGTTATAACAAATATATAATAACTGGGAAAATATTCGAAAAAAAATTTAAATCTGAGATTAAAGATAACTTTAAGGACATTAATTTTAATTTATCTAATTCGGGAATCAGTACAAATATAACTTTCGCTAAAAATAAAAAAAATAACTCAATAAAGGGTATTGTAAAATCAAAGATACTAAATACAAATATAAAGTTTAATTTTGATTATGATAATAAAAAAATAAACATTAACGATTTATATTTGAGAAATAAAAACTTTGTTTTAAATAATGATAGTCTAATTATCTTACACCCATTTTTAGAGATAAATACAAAAACAAATATCGATGAGTTCAATTTTTCAATTTTAAAAAAAATAAATTATGAAAAACTTTTAAAATCTAAAGATTTTATAAAAAAAATAAATATTAAAAATGTAATTAACTTCAAATCAAAAAAATTTAGTCCAAAACCAATAAAAGATTTGGAGTTAAAAATTGATGCAGCATATGGTAGACTAAATTACTCAAAAAAGATTTTAATTTCAGATTCTATATTAAAGTGTGAAGGAGATATAAACCTGATAGATGAATTTTCATTATTAACTTTTAACTGTTCTTTAATATCGGACAATAAAAAAAAATTATTTAAAAAATTTTTAAAAAATAAATTTAAAGATGAAAAATTTATGATTAATGCCAAAGGCAATTTAAGTTTGATTAACAAAAAGATTAATTTTAAAAGCATTTCAATAGATGAGAATTATAAAGCTTCAAAGGAAGATATGAAATATTTTAAGGAAACCTTTGAAAACATAATTTTCGATGAAAGTTTTTTTGAAATGTTTAACTTAAAAAAAATAGAAAGATTTATTGTTGAAATTTCCTAATAATTATTTAGGTCTTGTCATTTTTAAAGGGTTCATTATTTTATCATATTCTCTCTCATTTATTAACCCTGCTTTAATTACTTCATGTTTTAAAGTAGTTCCATTCTTATGAGCTGCTTTTGCAATAAGAGCTGCTTTGTCGTATCCAATTTTTGGAGTTAGTGCTGTAACTAACATTAAAGAATTTTCTAAAAGATATTTTACTCTTTTTTTATCTACTTTTATTCCCTTTACACAATACAATGCAAACGTTCTAGAAGAGTCGCTCATTATTTCAATGGACTGTAAAATATTATGAATTATTAAAGGTTTAAAAACATTAAGTTCAAAATGTCCGTGCGAACCTGCCATTGTAATACCATTATGATTTCCGATAACTTTTACGCAAACCATTGTGACTGCTTCTGATTGAGTTGGATTAACCTTACCAGGCATTATTGATGAACCCGGTTCATTTGATGGAAGAATAAGTTCACCATATCCAGCTCTGGGACCTGAGCCAAGAAATCTAATATCATTTGCAATTTTCATTAAACATACCGCTGTTGTATTTAACGTGCCTGAAAAATTTACAATCTCATCATGTGCAGCCAATGCTGCAAACTTATTTGTTGCTGGTTTAAATGCAATTTTAGTAATTTTGCTAATTTCTTTAACAATTTTTTTATCAAAATTTTTTCTAGTATTTAGGCCAGTTCCAACGGCAGTTCCCCCTTGAGCTAAATATTGAATTTCTTTAAGCGCAAGCTCAATTCTAGAAATACATTTTTTTAATTGAGCATGGTAACCCGAGAATTCCTGACCTAGAGTTAGAGGAGTTGCATCTTGTAAATGAGTTCTTCCAACTTTTACTATATTTTTAAATTCATTCATTTTTTTTGCTAACTCTTTTTCTAAAAGTTTTAACGAAGGTAAAAGTTTTGCTTTGGCTTTTAAGGCTATCGCAATATGCATAGCCGTGGGAAAAACATCATTAGTAGATTGAGATTTATTTACATGATCATTCGGGTGTACTGGTGTTTTTGTTCCTAATTTGCCACCCATCATTTGAATAGCTCTATTAGCTATAACTTCGTTAACATTCATATTAGTTTGAGTGCCCGAAC
>MDTG01096617.1_pt1 | contig 14207 bp, 14 predicted proteins | sample 811421 | NCBI WGS metagenome assembly MDTG01 (sample SAMN05326645, study PRJNA326480) | marine metagenome | isolation source: seawater | place: Pacific Ocean: South East | collected 2011
CGCAAATATACATCTATTATCCATCAAGGTTAATTCAGTTTTGGAAATATAAAAAAATAGCAAAACTCTTTTCTAAAATACAAAAGAAATACATTGTTAAGTTTTCAAAAAAGTTAGAAATTTTTGATATAGATAAAACAAAGAAAGCAATTAATGAATTTTTAAATTACGATACAACTGGAGAAGTTGAAGGATCTCCAGAGATAAATAGCAAATATGTTTTAGACAAGCATATATTTTGGGTTCTTAATTGTGGTAACTTTATAGTCAATAAAAATCAGTTTATTAATACTATGAAGCCTGGTTTAATGTTTTCAAGAGAAATTCTTGCCATGGATGCTGTTGCATTTTCATACTTATGGTTAAAAGATAATGGGGCTATAGTTCTTCACCCAAAACTTGGTCACTATCACAGAAAAAGGCTTGATAGTGTTTCTTACATTGAAAAAGATTCATCCAAAATATCAAGACAATACTTTACCGATCAAATATTATCCTTGAAAAGTAAAAATACAAATAAATAATTAGTTAATAGTATGTTATTAAAAATAAAAAAAATAATAAGATCATTTGTACCAGAGAAATTGTATACAAAGATGTATCTATACCGAAGAAAAAATTACTTTGGTCAAAGATTTATTGATTTTGACTTAAGAAATTATTTAAATTTTAAAAATGGTTTTTTTATTGAAATGGGGGCAATTGATGGAGTTACATACTCAAACACACTTCATTTAGAAAAATATAAGAACTGGACCGGTATTCTAGTTGAACCATCTATATCTGAATATAAACTATGTATAAAAAATAGGCCTGGTTCAAAGGTTTTCAATTTCCTCTGCTCGTCATATGAAAATGAAGGTAAGGATTATTTATTTTATGATATGGGAGCAATGAGTTACTCTAAATTTGAAAATTCAGATAATAATTATTCAGAACACCACAAAAACGCAAAAAATATTCTTGATAAATTTTCAAAAAATGAAAAGTCGTATATTGTAAAAACTGTATCAATAAGTAGTCTTTTAGATTCAACAAATTCTCCTAAATTGATTAACTTTTTTTCATTAGATGTCGAAGGTGCTGAAATAGAAGTTCTAAATGGTTTTAACTTTGATAAATATAAAATACAGTATTTATTAATAGAATCAAGAAATTTTAGTAAAACAAAAAATTTTCTGGCACAATATGACTACGTTCTTAATAGACAAATTGATAAGTCAAATTTACTTTTTTGTCATAAATCTTTCATGTAAAAATTTCAATAATAAAAAGAGTATTTAAAATATGCGAACTATCATATATAAAATGAAGTTTATAGTAACGACTACAATACAACCTCCTACTGAAGCAACTATTAGGTTCTCAAAGAAAAAAGATTGGAATCTTATTGTTGTTGGAGATAAAAAAACACCAAGTCAAGATTATAAAAATATTGACTGCATCTACATTACTCCTAAGATGCAAGAAAAAATTAATAAAGAACTTTCTGATATGATTGTTTGGAATTCAATCCAGAGAAGAAATTTTGGATTTATATATGCATACAAAGAAGGTGGAGAGGTAGTAGCATCTGTTGACGATGACAATATCCCATATCGCAACTGGGGTAAAAATCTTGAAATAGGAAATAAAGTTAACATTGATACTTATACTTCTAGAAACGGGGTCTTCGATCCCTTAAGTGTTACAAAATATAATGACCTCTGGCACAGAGGTTACCCAATACAACTTTTAGAATCAAAAAATAAAGTAACTAAAATAAAAAATAAAAATTTTAATGTTCATATCCAAGCAGACTTTTGGGATGGTGATCCTGATATTGATGCTATTTGCAGACTTAGCAAAAAGCCACTTGTAAAATTTAAATTCCAAAAACCCTTTGCTAGTACAAATATTTCTCCTTTTAATAGCCAAAATACATTCTTTTCAAGAGAAGTCATCCCTTATTATATGGTTTTACCACATGTTGGAAGAATGGATGATATTTGGGGCGGTTATATATTGCAACAAAAATTTCCAAAATCACTTATTTTTAATAAAGCATCTGTATATCAAAAAAGAAACGAGCAAGACTTGATCCTAAATCTTGAAAAAGAAATAATTGGATATAGAAATACTTTAGATTTTATAAATGGAAAATATAAATTACCTAATTTTGTAGAAAAAGTCTATAAAGTGTACTGCGAATCCTTTAAATAAAAAAATTATTTTTTATAATCCTCTAAATATCTACTAACAAATTTTTCTACTGTGTAATTGTTTTTGGCATGTATAAAAGCCGCCTCACGAACTTCGTCAAATTTCGAATAATTATTAAGGATAAAATCTAGTTTCTCTTTTAAATCATCATTATTTTCAAAAAATATAAAATGCTTACCTTCCTCAAACCAATCATTGATTAAATTGTAAGAATCTTTGTAAACAAGAATCAAGCTCTTACAAAATGCTGATTCAAATATTCGACTTTTTAGCTGCGGAGTTCCATGATGAAGTAAATTGTGTGCTATAGATACTCTGCTTTCTGCTATTGTGGTTAGTTTTTGTTTATAACTTAAGTTTGGATGAGTAATCAGATTGTTTGGATAATCATATTTAGCGGGAGCAAGTATTTTTGGTATGTATTTTTTTGGATTTTTTAGAACTATTTTTAAATTTACTTTCTCTTTAAAACTTACATATGCCAAATCATATTTCTGCAAAACTTCAAACCAGTTTTTTAAAAAACTCATTTTTGCAAAACCTGTATAACTAACATCATATTTTTTTTCCCTTGTTGGCGGTACCATCTTGTCATTAAAAGGAAAAAATACGTACTTTCTATTTTTTAAATTATGCAAGTAATTAGGAATTATTGTAAAAATAATATCAACATGTTCTTCATATTGTTGAATGTTCAATGGGTCATGCCATTGAGGATCATTTGAATACTGCTCTTCAAGAGTAAATAAAATTTTTGTATTATTATTTTTTTCAAAAATTAGATCGCTTGGTGGGTGTCCAAAATAAAATTCAATATCGTCACAAAAATATTTTGCATAATTCTCAAAATCCAAAAACCTAACAGGGTCTTCATCGTAATTTCCAGAAAAATTATTTATAACTTTCATAATATTAATTTTGTTTCTTTTTAATTTAACTTCATTTTTATAATATTGAATAGAAAATAATAACATACCAAATTTAGTTATAATTATTATTGATTAAATGGTTTCCTATTAAAAGGTGGTAGTTAAATCTACCAATGATAACTATGATTCTAACAAAAGATTTAAAGTCAAACTTTAACTTTAAACCAGCTGGAATTTGCTATATAGGTGCTAATGAAGGTCAAGAGTTGCCTGATATGCTCCAGTATTTTCCTAATTCAATTATCCACTGCTTTGAACCTCAAAAAAAACCATTTAATTTGTTAAAGAACAACTTCAGAGATAAGGAAAATTTATATTTCTATAATTTTGCATTAGGAAATGAAAATAAAAAAATTATCATATATACAAACAACAATAATAGCAATATGAGCTCCTCAATTTTAAAGCCAAAAGAACATCTTTTTTATCACAAAGAGGTTACTTTTGAAGGATCAGAAGAAATTGAGTTAAAAAAATTTAGTGACCTAGGTATACATAACGTAGATTATTTAAATATTGATGTGCAGGGATTTGAGCTAGAAGTTTTGAAGGGTTTTAATAATCTAAATGAAATAAAATATATAAAAACAGAAGTCAATAGAAAAGAATTGTACAAAGACTGTGTTCAGATAAGTGATCTTGATAAATATTTATACAATTATAATTTTATAAGGGTAAAAACCATTTGGTGGCAGTCGACTGTGCCTTGGGGTGATGCGTTTTATATTAGAAAAGAATTAATATCTAAAAAAAAGCTAGTTTTTTCAAAATTAAAAAATAAAGTTCAAAGCATAAAAGGATATTTTTGGTTTATATCAATTTTGTCAAAATTCAACGTTTATAAAAAATTTAGGTTTGTTTAATTTTTAAATAAAGAGTTACAATATTTTCCAAGGGTCGACTGTATCAACTTTTGAATAGTCAAAATCGTTAAAGTATTCATCCCTATGCATTAAGTAGACGATATCAGAATTATCTATACAATCTTGAGGAGAGGTGAAAATGTTACCATATTCGGTATCAGAACTATCAAAAGTTTCATCTAATCTATCAAAGACATTAAGTTTTTTCCCGGCTTCTAAAAAATATTGAACCAACATAAGAGAGGGTGATTCTGTAATAACAGGAGTTCCTGGTTTAAATGAAATTCCTAAAATTCCAATTTTATCGTAATTTTCACCCATTTTAAATAATTGAGAATAAACCCCTTGATTTATTTCCTCTGCAAAAAACATGTGTTTTGGTTCTAAACTTTTTGACTGAGAAAATTCTATAAATGCTGTGATGTCTCTTGGATAACACGCACCTCCCCATGGTGTTCCAGCAGAGAAAAATGAAGGCATAATTCTTTTGGAAAGACCTATAGTCTCTGTAACATTATTGACATTAACATTTTCCATTTTTTCACAAAGCATGCCCAAATAATTGGCAAATGTTATTTTATTAATTACATACGCATTAAAAGAAACTTTAGCAATTTCTGCTTCTTCAATAGAAATGTGTCTAACGGGGGGGTTATTTTTGTGAACATTTTTAATAACTTCTGAAACTAACTCTCTATCTTTATTATTTAAAGTACCTGTCATTACAAAATCAGGATTCTGAAAACCGTGGACTACTTCACCAAGAGCAACAAAATCTGGAACATACGCTAATCCAAAACCTTCACCAAAAATTCTATTGGTTCTTTTTTCTACTTGGGAAATAAGATTCTTGATTGTTCCAGGTAGCACTGTTGAAGATAAAACAAAGAAATGGTAATTTTTTTGCGAATTTTTTAGGTGTTCAGATAGCTCAAATAAAACTTTTTCTACGTTTGCGGGCCCATAACCTCCATCAATTTCTTGTGTATTAACCAAAATTACAGTACAGTCGGTTTCGGCAATCGCCCTTTCGTAAGAAGTTGTATAGTCATATATATTTTGCTTACCTTTATTAAACAAGTCTTCCAAACCAGGTTCCATTACATGCAGATTTCCAGATTTAAGTGATTCGATAACTTTTTCATTGTTGTCTATCGCAAGAACTTCATTACCTACCTCTGCTAAGCAACAAGCAAATGGTAGTCCTAATTTTCCTAATCCTATAAAACTTATCTTCATTTTAACTTTCTGTTTTTAAATAATTTATTAATAGTTTTTGCTTCATCTTTTAAAATAATTGAATCTTGATATAAGAGAACTTTATTTGAGTAATTTTTATCAGTTTCACACTTTTCAATGATATCAAAAAAAATATATAAATTTTCATGAATAATCTCTTCACTTTCTTTATAAATTTTATTTATAGTATTTTTTTTATAAATTAAATCTCTTCTCCAAGCATTACCTATGTTTATAGTACGCACCGAAGCAGCGTCCTGTAATTGTTGACCCAGCCGACAGGTAACATCAATAAAATATTTTGACTGAGCGAGGTTATTCCAATATGTCAAAGCATCGCTCTTTTTGTTTTGATCGAATGGATTTCCGCCTGTAAATATAGGTTTTAGCTGATACTCGCTTAATCTTTCTTGAAATGCTTTCTTTATTTCTTTAGACATTAGGTTTGATGTTCTCCATCCAATAAACACAAAGTTTTTTTGCTTAATTTTGTTTCCAAATAAATTACGCATAAAAACATGGTCAGTTAAATACGGCCTAGTAAAAACTTTTTTTGCAGAATTTGGTTTTTTTTGAGGTATTTGATAATTTGCTTCCTTTGGAACATAATTCCAAAATAGATCGTAGGAATTGGTAAATTCATATAAACTTTTATCCCAGTGTTCTGATGGTTCAGTAATAAATAATTTTTCTTTATTACTATCGATAACTTCAGTAGGAAGAAATGGATTTGAAGTAAAGATTAAATTATATTCATTTAAATCAATATCATAAACTGTTGGTAGTTCTTGCTGATATAAATTATCAATTTCAACTCTTCTTGAGGTGTTAACTAAATTTTCTTCTTTTTGCCAATTAAATGTTTTATAATTATCAACAATTATAAAATCCATATTTAATTTACTTCCAAGTTGGAATGGATGGCCGGATTTCCACTTAAAAAGTTCCAATATTTCTCTAGGATCATTCTTACCAAAGCTGCAATTTTGATACGGGCCAGTGATATCGTATTTTTGTTTTAAAAATAAAGACTTCATTTTATTATCATACTTAAAATGGCTTAATTAAAGACATCAAATAGTATTATTTAAAAAAAAATAAATAAGCATTCTACAAATACTTTATTAATATATCTTTATGAAAGCATTAGTTTTAGGAGCTGGTGGGTTTATCGGAAACCACATGGTAAATAGGTTGGTTTCTGAAGGATATGATGTCACTGGAGTTGACATCAAAAATCCAGATTTTTCTGAGTCAAAATCTAACAAATTTATCTTAGGTGACTTAACAAACCAAAATCTTGTAGAGGAACTATTTGAAAAATCAAAATTTGATGAAATTTATCAATACGCTGCCGATATGGGTGGGGCTGGGTATATTTTTACAGGCGATAACGATGCCAGTGTAATGTATAACTCAGGAATAATTAATTTAAATATTCTGAATTCACTATTAAAGTTCAAACAAACTGAAACAACTAAAATTTTTTATTCTAGTTCTGCTTGTGTTTATCCAGAGCATATCCAAACAGAATCAGAGAATCCGGGTTTAAAAGAAAGCGACGCATATCCAGCAGCACCTGATTCAGAATATGGATGGGAAAAATTGTTTTCCGAGAGACTATACCTAGCTTTTAATAAAAATTTTGGGTTAGATGTTAAAGTAGCAAGATTTCATAATATTTATGGCCCCTTAGGGACATGGCAAGGAGGAAAAGAAAAAGCTCCTGCTGCAGTTTGTAGAAAAGTTGCATTGTCAGAAAGTACTAATGGAGAAGTAGAGGTATGGGGTGACGGACTACAAACAAGATCATTTTTATTTATTGATGACTGTATAGAAGCTACCAGAAGATTTATGAATTCAAACCACAATGGACCTATAAATATTGGCTCAGAAGAGATGATATCTATTAATAATCTTGTTCTACTTGTAGCTGATATTGCCCAAAAAAATATAACCATTAAAAATATTGATGGACCTTTAGGAGTAAGAGGAAGAAATTCTAATAATGATTTGATCAATAATATCTTAGATTGGAATTATCAGTACTCTTTGAGGGAAGGTATGTCACGAACATATGAATGGATTAATAATCAAGCTTCAAGCAGTACCTAGAAAAATTTTCTAAATTTATAAAAAGAATGAAAAAATTTGCACTTGTTGATATTAAAGGTGGGTTGGGTAATCAAATATTTATACTCGCATTTGCTTATCATTTAAAAAACAACAATTTTATAGTTCGTTTAGATACAAATTTTTATAAATACGAAAAACAATTTCCTCGAGAATTAGAAATAAAAATAAAAAATACTGGTTTAAAAAGGTTTAATTTTAGAAATAATAAAATATTTTTTTTACTGAATACATGGTATGAAGATATAGAAAATTTAGATAATTGTAATTTTAAATTGGTGAATAGATTTACAGGATATTATCAAAATATAGACTTTCTAAATGAGTCTAAAGATAAAATTATCAATGTTCTTGGTATAAATGTAAAACCAAAAATAAAAAATTCATGTTTAATTCACATAAGAAAGGGTGATTATAAACAATTGAATGAGGAATTGAAAATGAGCTATTATGAATCAGCAATTACTCAACTATTACATAAGTATCCAGATACATTGTTTGATATTTTCACCGACGATCAAGAGCTAATACTAGATAATAATATTTTTAGTAATATAAATTCTATTTATTATCCAGAAAATAAAGAAAATTCTACTGAAGTTCTTGAAAAAATGACTAGGTACCAACACTATATAATTGCGAATAGTAGCTTTTCATTAATTGCAGCAAGTTTTGGTTCTGATAAGCATTCAGAAGTGTTTTATCCTAGTCCGTGGTGGAAAAATTTTGATGTAACTGTTAAAAATATTCCAAGTAGCTGGAGAAAAGTCGAAAACTTCTAAATTTTTTTGGAAAAACTAGTTTTAAACAAAAAATAAGAATTAATAAAATAAAATATTAATTTCCACCCATCCCTAAATCTAGAGATATTTGTTGAACCATATTTTCTTGATTTATAATGAACAGGTAGCTCTAAAATTTTATTTGAACTATAAGCTGCAGAAAATATCAGATCAAAATCACAAAATGGATCCTCAAAATACATAATTTCTTGCCAATTCTTAATGTACTGAGCGTGAGCTTTTTTAAAAACCTTTGTACCACATAAAGAATCCGTGAGCTTTACTGAAATTAATTTGGATATTAAAAGTTGAAACAACCAGTTTCCAAATTTATTTAAAGTCTGCATTGAACCTTTTTCCATTTTGTATATAAGCCTTGTACCATTTACAAACTCTGCATTGCCTGATTCAATTATTTCAAAAAAGTTAGGCAATGTTTCAGGATCAACACTTAAATCGGAATCTAAAATAGCAATAAGTTCATATTTGCAAATATCTAATCCTTCCCAAATTGCATTTGCTTTACCATTTTTTGACTGCTTTAAAACTTTTATATCCAAATCTTTAGTTAGTTGACTAATTTCTAAAGATTTTTCAAAAGTCTTATCTCTTGATTCTCCGCAAACTATTACAATTTCATAATCTGTATCAAATTTTGGAATCCTATTTATAAGTTCTTCCATATTTCCTTCCTCATTTTTTGCGGGAATTAATATAGACTTTGTCATTTTTTTATAGTCACTTTTATTGTTTTTATAAATTAAGTAATTCCTTATGCCAAGATTTAAAAAAGGAAATATTACATTGAATAAGAAGTTAAGTAGCACTCCTATACCGAACATTTTTATAGGTACTAGAAGGCGATTGTAACTACTAATTTTTTCAAAATTAGCTGCATTTAAAATACCTTCAACTTTATTTGGTTTTATATATGATTTAAAAGAAGATTTGGTTTTCAGATTTAATTTTTCAAAAACAGTTATAAATCTGTGCCAAATTGGATTGATGCTTGTCAAGATTAGTAAACCATCGTCACTAAGGTATTCTTTACATATTTTTAAAAGACTATATAGATCAGAACTAAGGTCGAATATGTCTGTAAGAATTATCCTATCGAACTTTTCACCTGTATAATTTTTCATTACATTCTCCAAAGGCTGGTTTTCTGATATTTTTAATTGGTTTTCAAACAATATATCAGGTATATTGGAAGACTCGTTAACAATGTTTATGTAAGATTGGTCATTTTTTATATATTTTGATATTTCAATTAAATGACTTTTGTAAAAATAATTAGATGATATTAGTTTTTTTTGTTTGACCATGTTTGCATTTAGTTTATTAAAATATTTTTTTTATGCAAATATTGAATACTTAAGGTTCAAAAATTACAAATTTCTTAATTTTTATTTATATTTATCTAGATAATTATTTTTATTGATAACTTTAAGAGCTTCTGAGCCCTTAACTAGTACCAAACACCCAGTCTTGAATCCACCATCATCTTGAGGTTTATAATTAGGAAAATAAATTGAGTAGGACTCTGGGATAGAAATATCTTTAAGAGTAATATTTGTTTTACTATAAGAATCAAAATTCCATCCTAATGTATTCGGTATGTCAAAATCATCAATAAGAATGACGACATTTTGGAATTTAGATAGAATTTTTAACTCATGGTTTAAAGGCAAATCTTCATACCAGTGAGCATCTAAATAAACTAATATTGTATCTTCATAATTTTTTAATTCTTTTAAAAATGAAGCAGAATCTCCTAGTACTAAATTTAAATTCTTATTTTCTAAGAATCTGGATTTTGCAACATAATAAAATTTTTCATTTACTTCAACTGAATACGTAGGTATATTAAATTTTAAAAAATAATCTAATGTGTTCCCTAAATAAGTTCCTGTTTCAACAATCATGCTCGGTTTTAATTTCAAAATAACTTCATCAATCATTTTCCTTCTAATTTTCTGACCATTAAAAGGTAGATCATCGAAATATCCCCTGAGTATCTCATTTTTAAAATCAGAACTTTTTAAAAAAACATAATCGGGATACTTTAACAGGATATTTCTAACAGAATTAGTTTTAGAAAAAAACAAATAATTTAACAACTTGCAAAAATTAATAATTTTTTGTAACTTACTCAAAAAATTACCTTTGGAATTATATAGCAATTATTTTTCAAATTGTTTTTGATTTTAAAATTAACTATTTTCATATTTATTCAATACCATCAATACCTTATTGAGAATTACTTTGTCGCCAAGTGTTATTCTCAAGCAATTGCTTAGATCTTTTTCATTTGATTTGTCACGTACTAGTATTTTATTTTTTAAAAATATATCTTTTAGTTTTTCGCTATCTTCAGCTTTTATTAAAACAAAATTGGAATGTGAGTCAATAGCACTGACTTTTTTTAAATTTTTAATATTTTTAATTAGATTCTCTCTAGTTTGAATTACTTCTCTTATCTGGTTTTGAAAGTTAGACATATTATCTAAAACTAGTCCTGCTGCTTTTAAAGCAATATTATTTACACTTTTAATATTTTTTATTTTTAATAATATCTCAACTATTTCAGGACATGTCAAAATATAACCTATCCTTAAGCCAGCTAATGAAAATGCTTTAGAAAAGGTTCTTGTAATGATAAGGTTTTTACAATTCTCAATGTTCTTTACCATTGTGACATTCGAGTACTCAAAGTAAGCCTCATCTATGACAAATATTTTGTCACTGTTTTGTTTAATTGTATTTTCAAGCATTTCAAGGTCGAAGCATTGTCCAGTAGGATTGTTTGGGTTTGCAATATAAATTAAATCAGCCTGTTCAAGCATGCTTTTATTAAAATTTAAATTATGACTATTAAATATATCTTCAATATCGTTTTCAACGATGTGTGAAGTGTTTTTTAGAATATATGTATAAACCTGTGTATAAGTAGGTCTTACAACTAAACAAGTTTTATTCATGTCTAAAAAAGCTGAAAATATATCACTTAGGGCCTCATCGGACCCAGCGTATATAAGAATATTGTTTTGATCGACTTGATTATAAGATGATAATTTTTCTTTTAATCTACTGTGATCGAGGTTTGGATAGCTTGAGTCTAAACTTTCTTCAAGAAGAGAAGATTTAATTTCTTTTGGAAGAGGGAATGTCGATTCGTTCCAATCAAGCTTTAACCAAGAGCTATCTTTATCACTTCTTGACTCAGGTGTATATGCTTTTAAGCTAGCTAAAGAATCTTTATATTTGTATTTCATTTTTAATTAATTTTATCTTTCCGGTAGAAGGTTCTCGTTTAATCTCTTCTTTAATGATAACTTTAACCTCAACCTCTCCTAAACGTTGTTTTAGCCCGTCAATAATTATTTTTTTATCTATTGTTTGATTATTTTTAGGCACGTAATGAAATTCTATGTCTTTATTCATTCTTTGTATTATTTGAAACATACCTATTCCGTTAAGGTTTTTATCAATCCAACTAAAAAAATTTACTCCAGGAAGCATAGAGCCTTCATTAGAAATTAGAATATCACCTAACCTGCCCTCAATGTCACTAACAGTTTTTTGGCCATTTTTAAATTCTGTCTTAACTAAGTCGTTTGTTTCATATCTTAAAAAAGGCATTGAGTAATTTAAAAATCCTGTACCGATAATTCTATTTTGCCCTTTATCATTTTTAACAAACTCTGTTACTCCATATTCAAGATTATCAATATAATTACCATTTGACTCTTCCTGATGCATAAATGAAACTTTTTCTATTTGCCCATAGTGGGAAAGCATTTTAACATTTAAAACGCTTTCAACTTCAGAAACCCAGTTGTCTTGAACCTTTTCGGATGCAACTCTTACCTGATTTATAGATTTGAATTTAAGATTTTTTTTCTTAGCCAACAAAGCTAAGATATAAACACTTGAAGGATAGGCAACCATAGTTGAAGCTTCTAATGAATTTATTTTTCTAAGATATTCTGTAATTGTATTTTCATTTATATGATACGCAGACAAATATAGTCTTTTTAGTTCGTAGTCATAATACCAAAGTGGTGATTTGTTATCTTTAGGGACATATCTTCTTAACCATATTGATGGTTTGTCATACATTGTTGCACCTGTATTTTTATAATACCTGAGAACAAATGCTGCTTCCTTTTTAAATAAATCATCAGTGCCTAAAAATTTTAATTTTTTCCCAGTAGATCCGCTTGTTGAAAATTCATATTTTCTTAAGTTTTTATAATTTATAGCTTGTAGTTTTTCAAAATTTTCTATGATTTGTTTTTTGTTAAGTGTTGGAATTTTTTTTATATCATCTATTGAGCTAATATCTTTATTCGTCAAACCATGATCAGCAAAAAGTTCTTGATAGTAAGGAACATTTTTAAAACAGTGGTTTACAATTTTTAAAAATTCATTATTTTGGTAATCTTTTAATTTTTTTAAATCCCATTTAGAAGACTCCATTAAAAAATTAAAGAAACTTATAAATTCTCTTCCATACCTATATCTAAAAGGGACAAAGTTGTAGTAAAGCTTTTTATAATATTTAATCTTAGAAATATTTGATCTATTACTCGACATCAAAAAAATCTTCTGAATTTATTGCTTTATCGTCAATGTAATAATCACTTGCAAATTTAACTCCTGACCTAAGTTCATGATAGCTAAGACCCCATTTGCTTAATTGGTTCTTTGTTAATTCATAAAAATCTTTACCGGACCCTGATCCTCTAGCTGTGTCAATAATTATGTAATTGCCTTCGTTATAAAGCTTATTTACAAGTTCAATTCTTTCTTGAGAAGGAATTGATTGCTCATACTGCCAAAACCCGCTTGAGTTTTTTATCGTTTTGCAAAGCGTATTGTCTAAGTCAAATACATAAGTTTTATTGAATTTACTCACAATTAAATACTAATAAAGTGTATTAGTAATTTTCTATAGTGTTTATAAAAATCTTGATATGAAATGATTAAAATATTAAACATGTTCATAAACAATGTTTCTGCAAACGGATTTGGTAGTGAAGGTCTTGGTTCAGCTCTGTCATTTAAACTAATGTCTTATGGGCTGTCTAGAGCTTTGAATTTAAAGTATGTAAATAATCAATTAACAAATATAGTCGGGAACACCTATGAAAATTTAGAAATAGATGCATATGCTAATAAATTAAACTCTCAATTTAAATTCAACTATAAAAATAGTATTGAATCAGACAAAAGTCCTTTTGATATGTTTTTTGATTATCCTACAAAAAGTCAACAAAGCATGCTTCAGTCTAAAGTATCACAATCAAAAAGAGATCTGTTTTTTTGGTTATTTAAAAAAAATATAGAAAAAATTGAAAATAAAAAATATATTAAAGACTTAATAAAAGAAAGAGGGTTTAGCAATCGTGATATTTATTTTAAAGAGGGAAAAAACATTGTAATTCACTTGAGGACACCTAGACAGGACATTGATAAACGTTTTGAAAATTCACGTAACTTATTTTATGGATCATATTCTGATGTTGACAATATCAACAATACCATAAGGCAAATTGAGCACAGCGAAAAAGACATTAAGCTTAGCTTTCATATTGTATCTACGGGAGATAAAAAGCTTTTTAATAATCTCGATACTATGTTTGACAGAAACGATATTGACTTACATTTAGATACAAATATTTTTGATAGCTTCGAAATGATGTTGTATGCAGATATATTGCGAGTTTGTGGAAGTGGTCTAAGTTATTCAGCTCATTTGTTAAATAATAATAAAGTATTTGTTCCAGCAAATACTAACTTTGGAAAAAGAACACATTACAAAAATGTTATTTTGCTCGATGAAAAAGGTTTAATTGAAAGACTGAATTACAAAGACAAACTTTTTTAATTTTAAGTTGTGGGTCGGGTGGGAATCGAACCCACGACCTTGAGCTTAAAAGGCTCCTGCTCTACCGATTGAGCTACCGACCCTGCCAATTATTAAAGAATACTATAAGTTTTGTTTTTAAATGAAAAATTCTCTTAGGTTTTATTCTTCTTCAAAAATAATGTTC
>MDTG01246828.1_pt1 | contig 14207 bp, 11 predicted proteins | sample 811421 | NCBI WGS metagenome assembly MDTG01 (sample SAMN05326645, study PRJNA326480) | marine metagenome | isolation source: seawater | place: Pacific Ocean: South East | collected 2011
GAATCTTCAGCCGTCGATGAATTAGAATCCGGTTGGGTTAAATTCGAAACTTTGAGAAATGAAAGTCCCTCGGCCGATGAATTCGTAGAACTTGCTGCTATGGCTGAAAAAATGGATGCAGGAAAACCATTAGCAGCAGCTGTCCTTCATCATGTGGGATTACTGTACTTAAGCACAGAACAATATGATGATTGTCAGGTTTTTACTACCCGTTCTATGCGAATTAGAGAACAAATTGAAGATCAAGCAGGTTTAGTGTATAGTTTAGCAGTACTCGAAGCATGCGACAAAAGGCAAAATCAACATGACTCTGCCTTAATACATGGAACAAGGCGACTAGAAATCTTGACCAAATTAGGCGACCAAGAAGGTCTGATGGAATCCATGGCCGATGTCGCTCATACCCAAGCAACACTAGGCTCATTCGATGCGGCAATAGACCTTTACAATCAATCACTTGAATTGTCAAACGACTTGGAAGATGTTTCCGGCCAGTTTGTCGCCCGGTGGGGACTTGCAGATATTGCAGAAATACAAGGTGACTATCAAACTGCAATGCTCCACTTATCTGATTGCCTACATTCTTTCATTGCATTTGGCTTACCTGCCCCAATTCAAATTAGGGAACGCTTAGATGCGTTGACAAAATTATCCGACCCAAGTGAAGAGGAGTAATTAGCCACATCGATTATGTCCTAAGAACTACTCGCATGCCCAGTGGCAAGCCATGAAGCATGACATTTTCTTCTCGATTAGTCAAACGCCTGATGTTAATGGCGTAACCCCATCAGAGAAACAAATGTTTGACAATTATTTCCAACAACTCAAGCACGCCGACACATTGGGATTCGGCGTTGGATGGATTGCACAAGCACATCTATCAACTGAAACTCAAAAATCAAACTCAATGCCGGTTGTCCCACACTGGCAAGGAGAAGTAGGGCTTTGCACAGACTTCCCCCAACTAGCTATGGAGAGTTTTCGGCAAACTGAGAAAATAGAAATTGGTTCCGCTGTTGTCAGCATTCTAGCTAGTGGCGGTCCAATCGCCCAAGCAGAGCGAATTGCTAACACAGTGCAATTTTTGTCCATGATGGATGGCTCGCGTAAGTTATACGTCGGGTTTAGCGCTGGTAGATTTGAATTCATGGCTAGACCATATGGCATTACCCCGAGAAATGATTGGGAAAGTGTAGGCTGGAAAGCGTTAAGGGGACAAATTTTCCTCGAAGCCAGTGAAATATTCCTGCGCTTACTCAAAGGCGAAACTATTTCCAGTGATCAAATACGAAAAACAATATTGACAAGGGATAATTTCCGCAGCGATGAGGACTGGTTAGCGGTTCAAGAAGCATATTCAAGGGATAATGAAGAAGAAGATGTTGAATCCATACTCATTCCTAACCGCTACAATTTCGAGGCAATATCCATCATTCCCCAACAATGGAATCGTGACCAGTTGCAACTAGTTGCGGGAACCCACGACCCGGTAGCACAAGAATTTGTCAATACAATTTTACCCGTTAGAGTGTTCAACCTTTCAATTACTTCGCCAGAAGTTATTGATTCAACCCATAAAAGGATGGCAGAAAATTATCACCCAGACGGGGGAATCTGGGAAAGAAGTTACATGCCAAGAACCAGTTTTGTATTCATCAATGATGAGCCTGATTTGACTAACGAAGAAAAAAGTAAGGCTGCTAACTTCGAGGCACAGCAAGCGTTGCAGGCATACTGGAATGCATTAGAGGGGACAATCGACCCTGATAAAGTGTCTAAAGCGGCAAATAATGCATTAATTGGCAATCCTTTCCAGATAGCCGAACAAATTGTCGATAGATTCCATCCCGAGGACACTATTATGGCTTGGTTTGACTTTTTTAATCACGACTCAGAGCGAGTTTGTCGTAATATGACATCATATATGACCAAGGTGGTCCCGTTAGTAGAGCAGATGTTGGAGGAAAATAGATGACTAAACAAGAAATTCCGTCAGCAGTTGGGGAGGGGAAACCTGGCAGTTTAATGTACCCTGAATCATCGCTTGGTGAAAAAGTACCTGGAATTCCGACCGGCAGAGAAGTAGATTGGGAGCCGCTGGTTGACTATCGACGCAATGGCGTTTCAGAAACGACCATCCACGGTGCGATAGCGTGGTCCCACGGCGATGAAGTAATACATTCGTTTGGCGGTAATGTTCTATGTTACGGACGCTCAATGATGAAACCGTTTATGCTAAAGGCATTCACGAAGGAATTAGAGGATGCTACATGGGAGCAAAAAGCAATTTCAGTAGCTTCACACAATGGTGATACCGAACACGTTGCTGCGGCTCAATCTTTGCTTTCACAGGAGGAATGGCCACTCATGCTTACCCCGTTAGATGTACCACTGATTCAATTTGGTAGACAAGTGCGTCGACCAAGGCGATGGTACCATACCTGCTCAGGAGAGCACTCAGCAATACTTCACGGTTGTAGAAAAAAAGGTTGGAATCGTGCAGGTTACACCTTGCCAAATCACCAAGTATTCACTGCCTATATGGAACAAATTCGCACCTATCTTGGTGATGATTGGAAACCATTGAGAATTGCCAAGGATGGTTGTGGCTTACCGACAGTGTCCAACACCGTTGCAGAGTTAGCTCAAATTTATGCGGGATTAGTACGAGACAAAGATAACGACTGGATTTGGGAAGCGATGGTGCGCCATCCTGATCTGGTCGGGGGATTCAATAGATTGGATTCAACAATTTTGAAAGCAGGAAATGGCAAAGTGATTGCTAAGGAAGGTGCTGATGGTTTACTCGGTCTAGCAATCGAACATCCCGATTACCCAAGAGGTTTGGGTGTGGTAATCAAAATCGCCCACGGTTGGAACTCGCAAGCAACTTGGTATGTGGCCAGAGCAGTACTAGGAGTACTTGGTATCAATCTACGCAATCCTTACCCGTTGCACAGACAAAAAGCGTTTATTGTCCCGGGCATTGTGCCACTAAAATATCTAGAGTCATTAACTAAAATAGATACTTGGGATGAATGGGACCCAGATAAAGACAGATGGACTTATGACATCGAGGTGTAAAGTTGCAAATCGAGAACTTCATCGGCGGGAAATTCATCGCCCCAATAAATGGTGATTACCTCGAAAATCACAATCCAGCTACTGGTGATGTTACATCACACATACCTAATTCAACTGCTGATGATATCGCCGAAGCCGTACAAGCGGCTCAAGATGCACTCCCTGCTTGGTCAGTCTTGTCACTCAGCGAACGGATTGAATGGCTGAGGAAAATTGCTCAAGTTCTAGAATCGCGTAAAGATGAGATTGCCAACATCGAAAGTATGGACACCGGAAAACCAATCAATTTGGCAAGGCGAGTCGACGCAGCACGTAGTATCAGTAATTTCAGATTCTTTGCTCAGCATGCTGAAACTTTAGCAGATTTAACTTACGAAATGGATGATGCAACCAATCATGTGATCAGAAAACCAGTTGGAGTAGTAGGTTTAATCACTCCATGGAATTTACCGCTATACCTACTAACTTGGAAAATTGCTCCCGCTTTGGTCATGGGCAACACCATTGTGGCAAAGCCAAGTGAACTTACACCACTTACTGCTAACTTTCTCTGTGAAGTGTTGGCATCAATTGATTTCCCTACAGGAGTCTTCAACATTGTTCATGGACTTGGAGCTAATGCTGGCCAAGCAATTTTGGAGCACCCACAAATCAAAGCGATATCCTTCACAGGTGGAACCTCTACTGGCAAGATTGTGGCAGCGACTGCGGCTCCAATGTTCAAAAAGCTCTCATTAGAATTAGGTGGGAAAAATGCAACTATTATCCTAGATGATGCTAATCTATCAACTGCGGCAAAAGGCGCAGCTAGGGCCGCATTTACCAACTCAGGCCAAGTATGCTTATGCGGTTCGCGTATTCTAATTGATGCTAAAATATATGACGAATTTATTCCCCTGCTTATCGATGCAGTAAATGCCATGAAAGTAGGAAACCCGGCTCAAGATGATACCGACATTGGGTCGGTAATTTCACCGGACCATATGAAGAGGGTACTTTCCTACATCGAACTAGCCAAACAAGAAGGAGGTAGTATTGTTTCGGGAGGGGAAAGATGATACTACCGCAGCCAAACTCAAATGGTGCATTCATAGCTCCCACAATCATTGAAGGTTTAGAGATTGATTCCAGATGTGCGACCGAAGAAATTTTCGGGCCTGTTGCAACAATCCACAAATTCACTGGAGATGAGGAGGCAATTCGAATGGCTAATGGCACTGAGTATGGATTGGCAGGTTCTGTTTGGACTGCAGACTTAGCCAGAGGGAAGTCTGTTGCAGAGAAAATTGAGAGTGGCATTTTGTGGGTCAATACATGGTTACACCGAGATCTGAGAACTCCATTTGGTGGGGTGAAAAACTCTGGAGTTGGTCGTGAGGGTGGAGATTGGTCACTCAATTTCTTCTCTGAATTAACCAACATCTGTGTAAAACACGATTGAACATATCTTGATAAGCAAAGCAGTAGAATTAAGATTATGGCCGTCTCCGGAAATCTGCCATTGTTTATACTACCAATGGTGTTAGTTCCAGGAGAAATTCAAAGCCTGCGAATTTTTGAGCCACGATATCGTCAGATGCTCAATGACTGCATACTCGATGACAAACCTTTTGGCATGATAATGACCGATCCACTTGTCTACCACAATGGCTGGAATGGCCCCCGGGCATTTGGTTGTGAGGCCGAAATAATTAGTCATGAAACTAGAGGAAGCAATCATTTCATTGAATTTGTTGGCCGAAGAAGATTTAGGATAGATCGAGTAATCGAGCCAGCGTTGCCCCCGTTTGAAGATGAATCTATGGCCGATTTAATTCCAGATGTTGGTATCTTACCAGATTTAGAAACAATCCTTGAGAGAATACCAGAGGATGCTGAGCACTCCAAATTATACTTGTCAGCGGAAGTAACTTACTTTGACGATGAACATGAGTTAACAAAGTTCCAACAAAATGAATTAAAGTCAACGCTCAACGGAATTTTAAATAAAATAGGTGGCATTCTACAAATCGAAAAAGATGCATTAGATAACTGGATAGAGGACAGAACTGAAATGGTTATCGATGAAAGTGCATCATCTATGTTTGCTGTTGCAGCATTAACCATCAGCGACCCTGAATACAAATACCAGCTATTATCATGCACAGATCTCAAAGAAGTATTCCTCCAGTTGACTAGATTCTTAGCTGAAATGGATGTTTGAGTTATTCTCGAGCCATAGTGACCTTCAAAACTCAATAGCCGGTGGTATTACCATGTCCGTTCACGGTCAAGCCAAGAAGGTGACCACTCACACCCTACAAGAAATGAAGCGTGCTGGTGAGAAAATAACCATGCTAACTGCGTATGATTATTCACTAGCAAAATTAGTAGATAGTGGCGGTGTCGATGTAATTCTTGTTGGTGATTCAGCCTCTAATGTCATGGCTGGACAAGTCACAACCGTACCAATGACTCTCGACCATATGATATACCATGCACAGTGTGTAAAGCGTGCTGTTGACCGGGCACTGATAGTTGTCGATATGCCGTTTGGAACATACCAAGGTAACTCAGCAATTGCATTGGAATCAGCGATTCGGATAATGAAAGAAGCGGAAGGACATGCTGTGAAGTTAGAAGGTGGGGCAGAGATTGTTGAGTCGATAAAGCGAATTTTAACCGCTGGAATACCAGTAATGGGCCACCTCGGACTAACCCCTCAATCAATCTACAAATTTGGGACCTATAGCGTTAGAGCAAAAGAAGATGACGAGGCAGCAAAATTAATCGAAGATGCGAAGATTCTCGAGGCAGCAGGTTGCTTCGCCATAGTTTTAGAGAAAATTCCACGAGAACTAGCAAAGCAAGTAAGCGAAGCAATCTCCATTCCAACTATCGGAATCGGTGCTGGACCAGACTGCGATGGTCAAGTTCTTGTATTACATGACCTACTAGGAATAACAATGGATTTCTCTCCGAGATTCCTCAGACGATATTTGAATCTCGCTGAATCAATCGACGGTGCAGTAAAGCAATATTGTGAGGATGTTCGAGGCGGTGACTTCCCCAACGATTCGGAAAGTTACACATCATAATCCGATACTGTATACTAGCAGGGCCCCGGAAAAGGCACCGATGTCTACTGCAAAAGCATGCCAGATACCATATCTAAACGGTGGAAGTTCATACCTGCCCCAAGAAGTTGAAATCCACACCCAAAGCAGTAAAGCACCATAGCCGCCACAAAACAATGCTCCCCAGCCTGAAAACCACATCATGAAGAAGATCAAACCCGGCAATGCAAGCCCCAAACTGTATTCATACCATCGTGATGCTTCATCCCTTACCAGAGTAAAGTAGAGCAGCGGCGATAAAATCAATGATGTCAAAATTGCCCCTTGGGGTGGTGATGGCCAACTATACTCTGGTGTGATGTATTGTTGGAAAAATATGCCAACGGTCATTCCAAAAATCGCCGGAGCTAGAATGTGCCTAAATCCAGTATCAAAATCCAAACCTTTCTGTCTGTCTAAGTCTGAATCATTGGAAGAACTAGCGTAAGCTGACTCACCAGGCTCTTGCTCGTCCATATTCTAGCCAAACACCGCTGGTGTTTGAGTCTTAGGGCATTGATAATCTAGCCGTTTATGATATAGGCAACTTAGTCATGGCCTGATACATGGCGCAAGGCGAGATTGTTGCTGGTTGTCTGGCACCCCATCCACCCCACCTAGTTTATGCAGAGAATCCTGATCAAAATGAACCTGTTGCTGAAGGTGGCTGGGAACAACTCAGATGGGGTTATGAGCGACTCAGAGAGTCGCTCAGTGAAATTGAATATGACGCTATTGTAATTTTATCCCCACATTGGCAAACCTATATTGGGACTCATTTCCTAGGTTTAGAGAATTTCCAAAGTCTGTCAGTGGACCCAATATTTCCAAATCTGTTTAGATACCACTACGACATGAATGTTGATGTCGAGCTTGCACAACAAATACACGATAAAGCCCAAGATGCCGGCCTAGCTGTTAAGATGATGACTAACCCAGATTTTAGAGTAGATTACGGAACTATTACCACCGGTCACATGTTTAGACCGCAGTGGGACAAACCGCTGGTTGTGATTTCAAGTAACAGATCTAGAGCATATTACTCCGTTGAGGTAATGCAAGAGATGATGATGGAACTTGGTCGAGTAACTCGAGAAGCGATATTAGAAAGTGGTAAAAAAGTCGTTGTACTAGCTAGCAACTCACTATCCCATCGTCATTTCACAACTGAATCAGAAATTCCAGAAGATATGAGTAAGGAACACATCACTAGCCATGCAATGCACTTGTGGGACATGCGAATAATAGATTACATGAAATCTGGTCAATGCCAAAGAATCATTGATGAAATGCCAGAATTTACTGAACAAGCCATAGCTGAAACAGATGGTGGTGCTTTCACTTGGCTGCTATCGACTCTAGAAGTACCAAATTACCCGGCAATTCTTCACGGTTATGGCACAATTATCGGCACTGGAAATGCCATAGTTGAATGGCCAGTATACAAACATAAGGAGGCATGAATTTGACAAATGGTGAAATCGTCGAATCATTTGTCGTCCCAGTACATCCTCACACGGTTTTAGCACCAGAACAAAATGAAGGCTGGAACAGATTGAGACAGGCATATAATGAAGCGGCAAAAATCATTACTGAGTCCGGTGCTGATTTGCTGATAATATATTCAACTACTTGGCCAAGTATCATTGGCCATCAACTTATTTCTGACCCAAATCCCCAATGGGTATTGGTCGACCATGACTTCCATGACCTAGGCTCGATTAACTACTCATTCAACATCGATGCAGAGTTTGCCAAACTTTGGAATGAAGAGAATAAAGCCAGAGGGTTGCAAAGTAGATGTGTAAACTATCATGGATTTCCGATTGACGTTGGCTCAGTGGTCGCACTAACTCTGCTAAACCCAGATAACAAAATTCCTGCAGTAATTGTCTCCTCTAATGTCTACTCTGACCGTAGTGAAACAACGGTTTTAGCGAAAGCATGTCGAGACATCGTGAAGAAAACTGGCCGTAAAGCAGTCGCAATAACCGCTATGTCACTGTCAAATCGGATGTTTACTGAACACATAGATCCTAAGGACGATAAAATTCATTCATTAAAAGACGACGAGTGGAATCGGAAGATTTTGGAATTCTTAGGCGAAGGTAGGCTCGAAGATGTTGGCCAATTATCAAGAACAATACAACAGCAAATTAGAGTACAAAAAGTTGTCAATTTCAAACCGATGTGGTGGCTTTCTGCGATGAATGAAAATCGTAACAACCTAACCGGCAAGGTGCTTGCTTACGAAGCTGTACACGGTGCTGGTTGCGCAGTAGTAAGTCTAAATCCAGCAGCATCAGGTTTTGGAGACAAAGAATACGACGAAGATAACGTCGAGGTGTTTACCGGCGAACGTGGTGTATTAGATTCTGCACAACCGACACCAGAACCTTCTCAATCGGCAAATGGACCTGCTTTGTGGGAACCCACCAAAGCCGAAGGCTCAGTTAACACAGATTCCGCTCCCAAACCGGTTGGCGCGTATCCGCATGCTCGCAGAGTAGGAGATTTACTCTATTTATCAGGGGTTGGACCACGACAACCAGGCACCAATGAAATCCCCGGAGGCCCTATTCACGATAATCAAGGTAATGCACTAAATTATGACATCAAAGCGCAAACTCAAGCCGTTGTCGACAACATAACTAGAATTCTTGAAGAAGCCGGCTCATCAATTGATAAAGTTCTCGATGTGACATCATTTTTGGTAGATATGGACCGTGATTTTCAAGGTTATAATGAAGTATGGGCTGAAACATTGGGTAAAGTAGGCCCAACAAGAACAACACTCGCGATAAGAGCCCTTCCGACCCCTATAGCAGTTGAAATGAAAGTCATCGCTAGTATTTAATTACCGGAATCCGGACAAATACTGGAGATTTATTTAGTAATCAATAACTACTTTCGGGGTTTACCGGCCAATAACTGCACTAAACTTACCGTTATGCGGCAAATCAAAACAGGAGGATGTTATATGGACATTAAATCAACAACCGATAAGTTGCTGAAAGGCGATATTTCTGGAGTTGTAGATGAGGTAAAGTCGACAATTAAGAGATCATTAACTCTAGTAGGTGTAATCATTGTAACCGTTGCTGCAAGCATTGGTTCTGGACTGTTTGTTCTTCCGTCATTTGCTGCGGCAGTCATGGGACCAGGTATTTGGCTCGCTTTTTTGTTGGCTGGACTAGTGTTTCTGCCCGGGACATTATCTAAATCTGAATTAGCTTCTGCAATGCCGGAAAACGGTGGCGCATATGTGTATTTAGAACGCTCATTTGGTCCGCTAATTGGTACCATAAGCGGCCTCGGTTTGTGGGCATCATTCCTACTAAAGTCGGCATTTGCATTAATCGGGTTTTCCGCCTACATGTATGCAGTAACAAACTACCTAGATATAGAAACTAACACTAAATTCGTAATCTTGTCGGCGTTAGCACTGATTACCATACTAAACATACTTGGGATTAAGAAAGTCAAAGCATTTCAAACCCCAATTCTAGCACTAACGACAATCTTGATTCTAGTTATTTGTGTACTACAACTATTCGATGCAAGTTTTGATTTCTCTAGACCCCTCGACGGTGCTTTTGATGTCTCCAAAAACGACCCAGTACTGCTTGCAGAGGCAGCCGCGTTGGTATTCGTAGCCTATGCTGGAATATACAAAGCCGGAGCGTTAGGTGGAGAAATTAAAGAACCAAAAAAGAACTTACCGTACGGGATGCTGATATCGCTATTGCTGATCACCTTGCTTTATGTTGTGGTTACATTCATAATGATGGGAGCCATTGAGGGAGAATGGTGGCTAACGTCGAACGGAAAGCCTCGAGAAGATCCAATATTTGCTTTTGTAGACGCTGTTGCATCAACTGAAATAGGCATCGCAATGGCGTTATTAGCGTTTTTGACAATGATTTCTGGAGCTCTGTCTGGGTTGCTTGCGGCGTCAAGATTTTTGTTTGCTATGGCCAAAGATTGCCTTTTGCCCGATTCACTGAGCGAAACCAACGAACGGTTCGGTACCCCACAATGGTCGATTATCCTCACTGGTGTTGCGATGGGAATTTGTATACTTACGCTACCTGTCAAAGATGTTGCCAAATTAGCATCCGGGTTCCAAATTATGGTTATCGTTGCCCTAAATGCTTGTGTTATCGTTCTTAGGAAAGAAAACCCAAAGCATGATTGGTACAAACCAACATTCAAATCGCCGTTATTCCCATTTATCCAAATTTTTGGAATTATCTCTGGTGCAGCATTAGTATTCTTGATGGGACCAAAAGCGCTAATTGGCGCTTTTGCTGCTTTTGTTCTTGGAGTCTCAACATACAAGATCTACGGCGAAAAGAATTACCAACATGCTCGCGAATTGGCTGCTAAGAGTGAGTAAAAATCAGACTATGCGCCTCTAGTCCAAGAGCCATCAGCACCAACATTCCAGTACTGGATGTCGCCGCTCACATCAACATACCAACCACTTGCTCCTTGTTGGCTAGAATCTATTGCTTGCATTACACCAAGCCTTCCTGCTTCGGTGGCTAGGCGAGTTTTTTGTGCTGAATCCAAAGTTGGTTTGTTGAGTGCAGGTTGAGTGTTTTGAACTGGCGGTTCAACAACCGGATTGTTTACTGGTTGAGGTGGTGCTTCAGCCGATGATGATTCATCGACTTCATCATATTCATCATCATCGTCGTCATAGTAATCATCGTCATCATAATCATCTTCATCAAACCATTCTCCTTCATCTGGTTCGTAATTTGCCCTTCGTACTAATACGACCATTGTGGTGAGAATAAGACCGAGGAGTATTGCAGCAATAGACATAGCAGTGTTCGTCGACCCAACTGCGCCACCGAGCAATACTGATTCAACATCAAAGAAGGCTTGAGTTACCAAACCATTCCAAGTAATACTGCATGAGCGATCAAGACCTGATTTTGTTATATCTAACTCCCATGTATCCAAGATTATGTGCTTATCTGAACCTGAAGTGCAACTTATTGTTGTATTTTCAGGCTCCACTGACACCTTGTTATTATTGACATCGACTCCGTAAACTCGTAGTAATGCGATGTCACCCTGTTTGTAATCTTTGTTTTCAATCTCACCAAATAGTTGTACTGCCTGACCTGGCTCTACGGTCAATTGAATAGTATGTCTTGCTTCATCTTGGAAAAAAGTCAACATGTATTCACCGGCGACATTACCAACAAAGGTCCAATACCCTCTACCTGCAATGGATGGCACAAGTTCACCGATTGTTGAGTTGAGGTTTGTCGATATTGTTTCAGCCGGAGCAATATTTCCCCTTGAGTCAGATATTTCAATGAAAATGTCTGACTCGACACCAGATTGAACGGTGAAACCTGTATCTTCACTGGTAGTTATTTGCCTTGCTTCGCCGGCTGAAACCGTCAGTGAAACTACGGAAAATACACCTGCAGCATTAGCTTGTATCTCATGGCTACCAATCGATGTTGGTATCCATTGATAATCGAGAAGTGACATTACCAAGGTTTGATCCTCGCCATCGATTGTCCAGTTGACAAAAATGTCGTCTAACTGGTTACCGTAAGAATCGAAGAACCTAGGGTTCAAATCAAAGGGTTGATCAATCGGAATTTTTTCACCCTGGCCATCAAGTTCAATTTTGGCAAGTTCTCCTGTACCAACTTGTTCAACAACCTGGGAATCAAACAGAATTCCAGATTCTTCGTCGAACCAGTTACCTTTTACCGCATATGCGCCGGTGGCATCTGGAATCAATGTGTAATAATCACCTTGTTCCTCTATTGCCATTTCGTTACCAATTAACACATCGATTGTTCCATTGACTGTCCATGTATTACCTGCTAGGTCATATGCCTGAATAATTACCGCAGACTGCTGGCCAACGATGAGGTTTGGTGGTGAAATTTGGATTCTAGTGTCTATCGCCAGACCGTGTGTCACGGTGACTGAAGCAGTTGAAATAATACCTGAATCATCCACAGTAACCGTATGATCTCCCATAGTCATAGGGGTCCAGTATACTTTTCCATCCTCCTGACTCAACGTGCCCGAACTAACTGAAAAATTTGTAATGGGTAAAGTTACAACACCAGAAAAACCTAAGCTGTCGGTACGGTAAGATACTAATTCATATCTCTCACCAGCCGTGTAAACATCTTCGTTGGGAATAATTGCAATTGATGCAGCAGTTGCATCCGCTGGAATTACCTGAATTGTCCCGGTTCCTGATATCGGTCCAGCTGATACAGTAATGTTCCATGTCCCAGGGTTAGAAGGATAGTAATATCCAGTACTATTCACGCTGCCATTCTCAACAAACCATAGTTGAGGGCCAGCAAGATTTGAGTTCATTGAATATCCGTTGACATCAACCAAGACAGGGTTCATTTGCATTGGAGAGCCACTTCTCACAACGATATTATCCTCAAAAATGAATTCATGTGGACTTCCTGCAACAACTTCTACAATTCTAGTAGCTTCCATTTGATACAATCTAGCAGTCAGTTCATAGAACCCGATATCAGGTGGTATCCATACAGGATTTCCCTGGCCAAAATACTCTCCATCAATGCTCCATGCGGCCTGATCTGTTGGGTTAGGATTGCCTCTAGCATCAAGTAGATTTGCTGCTAGTACATTATTTTGTAGAACTTGCCCAGAGTTAGTCGAAATGACAATTGATTGACCAATACCTGGGTTAACGGTTATGTTGAATTCGTCTGTCAAATTAGTGTGCCTTGCTTGTATGGTAATGACTCCTGAATTCCACGGATAGAAAGTTCCCTCGTTGGTTATTGTACCATTGGTGCAAGACCAAACTATGTTACCAGATACTTCGCTATTGACTGAATCATAAAGTTTAGCAGTAAACGTGACAACTTCATCTGCACTCATTATGAAAAGTGGTGATGTTATCTGAACTCTGACTGCTGAGCCACTATGTTTCACGGCTTCCTCATTCAAGGAATCTTCAACCTCCATATCGAGTGTTATTGTACTGAACAACATCAGTACAATCACGCAAACAGGCAGTATTTTCCTCAGCATCAGTTCACATCCAATTATTCAGTCCATTCAATCCAATCGTCAGACCCTGGTTCTCGATAATACCAAACTCCATCGTCTGTTTGACCCCATTCAGTTCCTTCCTCATCAACTCGATAATCAGCCATCCAACTCGTGTCTTCTGCTTCTTCGGCTTCTTCATCGATAGATTCGGTTTCTTCTGTCGGTGGTTGTGCCGGCGGCGTAGGGACAGTAGGTGCCTGAGAAATTCGAGGTTGAGAGAAATCCTTGGCTACTGGCTGGGTTGCTGCGTCTTGGTAGTAGTCTTCATCCTCATCATCGTAATACTCTTCATCGCCCCTGAGGAGTCTTACCCCGAAGACTAACAGAGCGACTGCGACCAATGCAAGGAGGCCTGCTCCTACGTAATAGAGCGGCCCTCCAGCAGCAAAGAAACCTGCAAGGTTGCCTTCGACATTGTAAGTAAATGTCTCAGTGATTGACCCAATGACTATAGTCGCTGAATGCTCTCCTTCATCCAGTGTCGAAAGTTCCCAAATTCCGCCGCCGAGGTACTTTACATCACCTCTATCAGTTGTATCAATTCTTGCGGAGTCCGGTACTGGAATCTTATTCCAGTATAGATCATATGCATCTATTTTAACGGTGATTGTCTCTAATTGTTCTAGTGAAACTGTACTAATGTTGCTCTTGAAATTTCTTACCAGACCTAAGGGGAAGACCTCAACATAAACTGAGTTAGACAGTGTTAGGTATTCTGCTGTTAGAGTATAATTTCCTGCAGATCTGCCATTAAATTGGTAAATACCCTCAATGTCTGTTTCGTTAATGTTATAGGAAGGGCCGTTATTTTCAAGCCAAACTACTGACTGTGAGAATTGGTTTCCATCTGAATCTGTGCCTGTTACTCTCAAATCAACAAAATCCCCCGCATCTTGGGTTGTCGCTGATTGTTCAACAATAATTGAGACTGGTTTACCA
>MDTG01302590.1_pt1 | contig 14207 bp, 11 predicted proteins | sample 811421 | NCBI WGS metagenome assembly MDTG01 (sample SAMN05326645, study PRJNA326480) | marine metagenome | isolation source: seawater | place: Pacific Ocean: South East | collected 2011
AAAAATCAGCGCGCTCCCAACTTATTCAAGCGGTGGGTGAAGCGCCTCTCGATACAGGTGGAACCCTGCTACGTTTTTATACCGATGATGATGGCTTTTTGCAGGTAGTATTAGACGGAGGCATGACTGAAAACCATATTACCGATGTCAAACTCTGGCACTTTTACGAAACTAAAACCATTGGCTCTCAGTCGCAATGGGATACCTGCTTAGCATCATTAATTAGCCAACCTACCTATGAAATTGAAGGTTACACTTATACTCGTGTTTGGGAAGCCGTAGGTAACGACTCCCCGCCCGTTGCGGTAACAGAAACGACCTACGAAGAGGACGGAGACATCAGTAAAACCGATCAGTTTATGATGCTCTACGAACGTGAGATTGAAAATGATAGAGTGGAGTCACTACTTGTCGTGGGCGAAGAGAAACAGGTGGGAAACAACCTAGATCGCTGCCTTGTCATCTCAACTGGCTTTGATATTCAACCCGCTGATATTACGATTAACGGTTAATAATAAAGGAAACACCATGGAAACAATCATGAACTCATTAGCTGGCCTAGATAATTTTGCGCTTTACTTCGGCTTGTCTATTGTTTTTCTCTTCGTGTTTAAGTTGGTCTATGCACTAGTTACCCCCCATGATGAATGGAAATTAGTGAAAGAAGAGCAAAATGTAGCTGCTGCTATAGGCTTTGCCGGCGCTATAGTGGGTTTTGCTATAGCGCTGGGAAGTGCTGCCTCAAACTCGGTAGCCATAATCGACTTTATCATTTGGGCTGTGGTGGCGATTATCGCGCAATCTCTCGCCTTTGCTTTGTTGCGATTTACATTTATGCCCAAAATTGCACAACGCATTAATGAAAATGAAGTATCTGCAGGCGTGATGCTTGCTGGTATGTCCATAGCGGTAGGCCTTTTAAACGCGGCCTGCATGACGTACTAAGGAGGCAACAATGAAAACGGGTTCCTCTAACAAAACAGATACACCACTAAAAGCACGTAAACGCAGTACAATTAACGTAGCGCAAATGCGTAAAGCGTTCACCCTAAAGCCGTTGGCAGTAGGGGTGGCCGGAGTATTTCTAAGTGCTTGCGCGGATGAACGTCAAGATGCCACTATTTATACGTCCATTGATGACTGTAAGCAAGATTACCCAAACGCCATAGAAAAGTGTGAAGCTGCCTACCAAACTGCGATAGAAGAAGCACAACGCACCAGCCCCCGATTTAATACAGAGTATGACTGTGAGTACGAATTTGGCCCTAACCAATGTCGTACAGTCAATACCAATAATGGCAGTTTCTTTATGCCATTCATGGCCGGTTTTATGGTAAGTCAACTTTTATCACCCAACCGTTATTACTCTCAACCTCTTTATACGTCTTACTCGTATAACTCCCCTTTTCGCTCACGATGGATATCAGCCGACGGTTATGTGTTTGATGGCGATATTCGTAAACGCAATTACAAAGTACGTTCAGAAACGTTTAAACCTAACCCCACCGTTAATCGCACCATGAAGCGTGGTGGCTTTGGCAGTAGCGTTAGGGCGAAGTCTTCTTGGGGCAGTAGCGCTCGAAAAGGCAGTTGGGGCGGATAACACATGTTCCGTATGCCATGCCAAGCAAGAAAAAACTGGCAGCAGTTGGCCAACGAGTTCGGGTTTCACTTTCATACCATGTACGGAGAGCCGTACTGGGATGAAAGTGCTTACTATCAGTTTACACTTGAACAAATTGAAAACGACTTAGAAGACCCCACCGCAGAACTTCATCAAATGTGCTTGGCCGCCGTTGATAAAGTGGTGAATGATGAAAAATGGCTCAAGCTGTTTTGCATTCCCCAAGCCCATTGGAGTCTTGTTAAAACGAGTTGGGAGAATCGCGACCCCAGCTTATATTCTCGTCTTGACCTTGTGTATAACGGCAAAGGCCCAGCAAAATTTCTGGAAAATAATGCGGACACGCCCACCAGCTTATATGAGTCTGGCTTTTGGCAGTGGTTGTGGTTAGAGCAGCAGGTCAATGCCGGCGTTTTGCCGAGAAATGCAGACCAGTTCAATAGTTTGCAAGAGAAGTTAGTCCATAGATTGGTCGAGATTGGACAGCACTATGGTATTAATCAAATGCACTTCGCTTGTTGTAAAGATACTGTTGAAGACAGGGGCACGGTTCAGTATCTACAAGATTGCGCGACAGAAGCTGGCATAAAAAACGACTTTGTCTTTATTGAAGATGTCGGTATCGCCGATACTGGGGTGTTCACCGACTTAACGGACGCCCCCATTACCGATTGCTTCAAACTTTACCCTTGGGAATTTATGCTTCGGGAGGACTTTGGAGAATATTTGGATGACGCACAGGTAAATTGGATTGAGCCGCCTTGGAAATCGATTCTATCGAATAAGGCATTACTCGTTTTGCTTTGGGAAATGTTTCCTCACCACCCTAATTTACTCCCTGCCTACTTCGCCCAAGATGCGCGTAACAAAGTCACCCAAGGTAAGTGGATAAAGAAACCTATTTTTTCCAGAGAAGGGGCGAATATTTCTAGTATTGAACATGGCCATGAATCTAATTTAAGCCCAGGCCCGTATGGAGAAGAAGGATTTGTAGTTCAGGCTTTAGCCCCGTTACCTGTATTTGATGGCAACCATACATTAATTGGAAGCTGGTTGGTTGATGATATGCCTGCGGGTATTTCTGTACGAGAAGACAGCTCTGCAATAACGCAAGACCTCTCTCGCTACCTGCCCCATGTCATTATATAAACTGACGTTAAGCTAGCCTGATCCAGTGTACCGCGTTGTAGAAAAGGACATGTTATGAAGCCACTATCAGTTCAACTTCGGGTTTTGCTCACCTTAGGCGCCCTGCTTATCCTCATTGAAATTATCAACGTTTTTACTGCTAACGCGCTTAATCAATTTGGGGTAATTCCTCGCTCACTTTCCCATTTACCATATATTTTTAGCGCGCCTTTCCTGCATGGCTCACCCTCTCACCTTATGGCAAACCTTATTCCCCTCTTGCTTTTTATGTGGCTAACCATGCAGTGGGGTACTCGTACCTTTGTGATAACCACCTTAAGTGCATTAATGGTAGGTGGTTTAGGTGTGTGGCTATTTGGCAGGGGTGCTATACATATTGGTGCCAGTGGCATGGGATATGGCTATTTTGGGTTCTTGGTATTGGCCGGTTTTAAAAGCAAAAAAATCAAATACCTCGTGATATCTGTTCTGGTCGCAGCACTTTACGGTGGCATGCTGGTTGGCATTCTTCCAACCTCTAAATTTATTTCTTTTGAATATCACTTATTTGGATTTATTGGCGGATTAATTGCCGCGTGGTACTGGGCACGATGAAGAGATAACGTATAATTGGCGCTAACGAAGAGGAATTAATAGACCCTATGACGACAGTACAAAATCAGCCCAAAAATCAGGGATTTTTTGGCAACCTCGCTTTCAACATTATCATTCCCGTTGTACTTATGAGCTACGCCAGTTCAGAAGACTACTTAGGCCCTGCTTGGAGTATTGTGGCAGCCCTTAGTTTTCCTATTGGCTATGGTCTCTGGGACTTAAAACAATCGGGAAAAATCAATGGCTTCTCTATATTAGGTATAGTGAGTGTGCTTCTCACCGGCGGCTTTAGCCTGCTAAAGCTACCTGCTGAATATATTGCTATAAAAGAAGCGGCCATTCCTGGCTTAATAGGCATTGCGGTATTGGTCACTCAGTATTCCGACAAACCTTTAGTCAAAATGCTAATTTTAAATGATCAAATCATTAATTGGCCGCACTTAAATCAAGTACTGGATGCTCAAGGAAAACAGGCAGTATTTAAACGAAAAGTCGCGGTAAGTTCATATATTGTCGCCAGTTCATTTTTTCTATCCTCAGCCCTTAACTATATTCTCGCCAAGGTTATTTTAGTCAGTGAACCAGGCACAACTGCCTATACAGAAGAGCTAGGTAGGATGACAGCATTGAGCTACCCTGTCATCGTTATACCCAGTATGGTTTTACTGATTGCCGCACTTTGGTACCTTTTTGCACAAATCAAAAAGATTACTGGTGAAGAGCTAGATAACTTTATTAATCAGTAAACCGACCAACCTATGCGCTTACTTAAAGACGTAAGCGCAGCGACACCTAGCAGAGAGTTTCCAACCTTGTTTAATGCTGGCGAAAAGACGCAAATGGAAAATTGCTGGGGAACCACAGCAATTATTCCTCCACCGACCCCACTTTTCCCCGGTAAGCCCACTTCGAAGGCGAAACTACCTGCTTCATCGTACATACCGCTTGTCGCCAAAAGTGCATTAACTTGGCGATTTTGATCTGCGGTTAACACCTGTTCGTCAGCTCACACAGAATAGCCTTTATTAGCTAAGAAATTGGTTGCCCTTGCTAAATCTTCACAACTCATTTCTATAGCGCAATTATGAAAATAACTGTGCAATACATCATCAACGTCATTTTCAAAATTGCCGTAGGCCTTCATCAAGTAAGCCATAGCCGCATTTCTAGCTCTATGCTCGAACTCGGAATCCGCTACAGTTTTGTTGGCTACCACTTCACCGTTGCAGGCCAGCCGGCGTACGAAATCCCGCATACCTATATGCGGTGATGCAAAACGCGACTCGTTCATGTCGCTAATCACCAGCGCCCCCGCATTGATGAAAGGGTTTCGGGGAATGCCATTCTCATACTCTAGTTGAACCAATGAATTAAACGGTAGACCGGAAGGCTCGCGCCCCACACGCTCCCACATGGTTTCACCGTAGTGATTGATAGCTAAAACAAGGTTAAACACTTTCGATATGCTTTGAATTGAAAATGGCGTGCTTGCATCACCTATGGAGGTGACCTCGCCGTTTACATCACAAATAGCCAAACCAAATTGGTGCGGACTGACAGAGGCAAGGGCAGGAATATAATCTGCCACCTTCCCCTGCCCCAGCAAGGGCCTTATTTCGTCATATATGGCCTCAAGCAATTGCGCTATATTTGGCTGTTCACTTACTGACAACGCCAATCTTCCTTGAAGTTACACGTGTCGCTTTTATCATCTGAAGGGGTCATTTCAATGTTAGTTTGAATTCCAGAAGACAACACTGGACGTTTATCGATGAAAGAAAATATCTTTTTAGCGATATCTGTATTATCTATCTGCCCCATAAATGCGTTGTAACCCGCGCCAAAAGCAAACACCTCTACATCTACACCTGTGTGACCGGTGGATGTCCAGCCTGTATTGGTTTTATCATCAAGGAAAGACTTAATGGCGGTATATCGCTCACTTTCCTCTTGCTTAGCAACGTCATCAAAGTGCTTTTTCTCTTCGTCAGTCAACGCAAACCCTAGTGTCTTTTCTATATAAGCACCCGGCAGTGATTCTCCTGCAATGTCTTTAGCCATAGTGGAAGCGGAAGCATCCAACTTGTGCAAGAAACTGGGTGTCCAACGATAGTCTCCTCTCGCGCCTATTGTTAACCCGCCCGTGCTATGGTCGGCAGTTAAAACCACCAACGTATCAGGGTTTTCGCTTACATAGGCTTTAAGATATTCAATCGTTAACGCGAGGTCGTGCATTTCAGCCATGGCAGACGCGATATCATTGGCGTGCCCTGCCCAATCAACTTGACTTGCCTCTACCAATAAGAAAAAGCCTTTATCATTTTCTAATTGTCGTATGGCTTGTTTAGTGAGGTATTCAAGGCGATTTTTACGGCTATCGTCTAACACCCAAGGAAGAGCAACCGGCGCAAATAAGCCAATCACATTGCTCCCAGTGGGTACGCTCGCCAAACGGTTATAGCTATCTGCATATGCATATCCAGCATCTATGAATTGCGCCAGAACATCTCTGTCTTCTCGTTCAAAATAGCGGGTACCGCCACCTAACATTACGTCGGCAACAAACTCACCGTTTACTCTTACGTCATAGAAATCATCGGCAATCGCATTATAATTTTTACGGCTTTCATTGTGGGCAATGTAAGAGGCAGGTGTAGCGTGTACGATTTGAGAGGTTACCGCCAGCCCAGTACGCATACCTTTTTGCTTGGCGTAATGCATCACAGACTGCACCGGCTGCTTATCCACATCGACGCCAATAGCCCCGTTATACGATTTAATGCCTGTTGCCAACGCCGTTGCGGCAGCGGCGGAATCAGTCACATAACCTGATACCTGTGCAGGATAAGTAGACGCATTTCCTACCAATAAATCATCAAAAACCACCGTTTCAACAATTGGTGTTTTACTATCATCAACGTAGTTTCGATACGCCGTGGTGTATGCTGGCCCCATTCCGTCAGCCACCACCATAATGATATTCTTAGGCCCATTAAATTCATTTTTCGTAGTCGAAACCGTATCGGTATCTGTTGAACTACATGCAGCCAAGGCGACAAGGGTTGCCCCGGCAACAAATGCGGAACGAAGGTTTCGTTTGATCATGTATAACTTCCCTGAAGTATTAAAAATATCACCGTAACCGTAGAAAAGAAGAACGGTGTGAAAATTTAAAATTATAATATTTGCTCATGACACTATGATGTAATTTCGCTAGAAGACGAAACTGTGTACCGAGCAGAGTTTATCGAGGCGGTTAGTGTAAAACAGTAGAGGGATTAGATCAAAACTTTGAGCGCATTTAATCCCTCTTGAAGAAATGAAGGGGTTTTAGGTGTTATGCGACGTTAGATATTCTCTCAGCCGTTGCTGTGCTACATCAACTAGCATGTCTGGTTGAAACTTGGAAATAAATCGATTACATCCAACTTTCTCTACCATAGCATCGTTGAAGCTTCCACTAAGTGACGTGTTTAACGCAATGAAAAGGTCAGACATTCTCGGGTCGCTTCTCACCTCTGCGGTAAGGCGATAGCCGTCCATTTCTGGCATTTCCGCATCGGTGAACATAAGCAGAATTTCATCACTCGGACGTTTACCTTCATCGGCCCACTCTTTTAAAAGCGCTAAGGCCTGGGCCCCATTTTTGCGCTCTATAATGGATATACCAAGTTGCTCCAAGGTATCCCTGATTTGCTTTCTCGCGGTACTGGAATCATCGACAATCAACACTCTTTTATCGTTAAAGTGATTCACAATTTGGTCGTCTAATACCTCTTCTGAAATAGACGTATCGTAGTCAATAATTTCTGCTAAGACCTTTTCTACATCAATAATTTCAACAATTTCGTCCTTTCCGGACACAGATACCTGCGTGATAGCGGTAAGGTAATTGGTTTTTCCCATTCCAGACGGCGGAGGTTGAATGGTTTCCCAAGAAGTATTAACGATACTCATGACTTTACCAATGATAAAGCCCTGAACACTGCGGTTGTACTCGGTAATGATGACATTGTGCGCGTCTTCTCCAATGCTTCCCCCACGAAGCTTGATAGCTTGACGCAAATCGATAATAGGGATGGCACTACCTCGGTAGTTCATCACACCCTTTAGATTTTGGTGTGAACCAGGCATATTGTTGAACGTCGGGATCCCGATGACTTCTTTAATTTTAAACACGTTCATCGCAAAGATATGGCGGGTGCCTAGCTGAAACATAAGCAGCTCCAACCGGTTTTCACCTACCAACTTTGTCCGTTGATCAACTGAAGAAAGCACACTATTGTTCATTGTCGCTCACTTATTTCACCATTTTAAACTTATCGCACAAATGCTTTAAGGTACCTCGCATTTGCGGGTAAGCCTATTACCCTTTGTGCTAATAAACTGCATAAAGAATAGACAAAGCCTCATTTTTTACGAATATCCTTTTCTCTCTTTCACTCCCAAATGCGGTTTCAAGACGCCAATTCTCGCACCGACCGCATAACAACATTCACCAAATAAATGACCGCAATGCAAATTATATATTTCTATTATCTCAATCGGTTCTCTAGGATGAAATGGAACTTAAGGAAACGCCCTACTGCGTGACCTAATAACCTAAAGAATTTTAATTATAGTCGGGAGAAACGCTCATGTCGCAATATCAACAAGACATTGATAACTTCGCTACCTTAAAAGCTGCTTCAAAAGGCACGTGGGAAGGTATTAATCCAGAGTATGCTGCACGAATGAAGGTGCAAAATCGTTTTAAGACCGGCTTAGACATTGCCCGCTACACAGCTAGCATCATGCGTAAAGATATGGCTGAATACGATGCAGATTCCTCTCAATATACGCAATCACTAGGTTGCTGGCACGGTTTTGTTGGGCAGCAAAAAATGCTGTCGGTTAAAAAACATCAAGGCACAACAAGCAAAAGCTACCTTTACCTTTCAGGCTGGATGGTTGCGGCACTTCGCTCAGAATTTGGCCCTTTACCAGACCAATCAATGCATGAAAAAACATCGGTATCTGCACTCATCGAGGAACTCTACACCTTCCTTCGCCAAGCAGATGCGAGAGAATTGGGTGACCTTTTCCATAAGCTCGACGATGCTAAGGCTAACGGCGGCGACGTGACAGCGATACAAGCCGAAATAGACAACTACGAAACACACGTTGTACCTATTATTGCCGATATTGACGCAGGTTTCGGTAACGAAGAAGCCACCTATTTACTGGCTAAGCAAATGATTGAAGCTGGCGCGTGCTGTATTCAAATAGAAAACCAAGTATCCGACGCAAAACAATGTGGTCACCAAGACGGTAAAGTGACTGTCCCACATGAAGACTTCTTAGCGAAAATTAATGCGGTTCGTTATGCCTTCTTAGAATTGGGTGTAGACGACGGTGTCATTGTGGCGAGAACGGATTCACTCGGTGCTGGTCTTACACAAAAAATCCCAGTATCTACCTCTGAAGGCGATCTTGCTGCACAGTACAACGCATTCTTGCAAACAACACCCGTTGCAGGTGCAGAGGATTTGAGTGAAGGCGACCTTGTGATTAAACAGGGTGGGCAATTAGTTAAGCCTGAACGTTTACCTAACGGTTTATTCCGCTTTAAAGAAAATACCGGCTTTGACCGCGTTGTACTTGACTGCGTTACGTCACTTCAGCACGGTGCAGACTTACTTTGGATTGAAACTGAAAAACCTCATGTCGGTCAAATTGCTGAAATGGTTAACGCAATTCGTGAACAAGTACCAAATGCTAAACTCGTTTACAACAACTCGCCTTCTTTCAACTGGACACTTAACTTCCGCCAACAAGTATTTGATGCATGGGTAGAAGAAGGTAAAGATGTATCTAGCTACGACCGTGATAAGTTGATGTCAGCCGATTATGATAGCACCGAGTTGGCTGTAGAAGCAGATGAAAGAATTAAGAGCTTCCAAGCTGATGCGGCTCGCGAAGCGGGTATCTTCCACCACCTTATCACCCTTCCAACTTACCACACCGCAGCACTATCAACGGATAATCTTGCGAAAGGTTACTTTGGTGAAGAAGGTATGTTCGCCTATGTTCGAGGCGTTCAACGTCAAGAAATTCGCCAAGGCCTAGCCTGTGTTAAGCACCAAGCAATGGCAGGCTCTGATCTAGGTGATACTCACAAAGAGTACTTCTCTGGCGAAGCTGCATTGAAAGCGTCAGGTGAAGATAACACCATGAACCAATTCGACGTTTAACAAAAGGTATCCCAACCTTTGTCACGGGCACCCCAAGGGGCCCGTTTTTTCATTCACTTCATTTATCGATGTAACACAGCTCCATGCTTAAGCTCAGTTAATTAGCACCAATTCAAAAATAAACAAATAGCCATACATTACATATACTTAAAAAATTAGCCATAGGTAAACCTAAGACCAAATGGTTATCTGACAAGCAAGTAAAAAGCCCGTATAATAGCCTTGTCTAATTGGGCTTATTGAGAGCATTACAACAATGAATATAGCAAAGGTCGACCTCAACCTATTAGTGTACTTAGATGTTTTACTTCGTGAAGGAAGCGTTACACGGGCAGCAAACCAATTAAGTATCACTCAACCGGCAATGAGTAATGGCCTTAAACGGCTAAGAGATCTGTTTAAAGATCCTCTACTTGTTCGAACCAGTGATGGTATGACGCCCACTAAGCGCGCTTTAGAACTGCAACCTGTTATACGAGATGTGCTAAGTCGTTTAGAAAGTTCCATACAGCCAGAAACCGATTTCGACCCTCTTACCAGTGATCGTACGTTTCGTATCATGACCAGTGATTATGCGGAAAGTACATTGCTACTTGAATTGGTTGGCCGATTAGCCAACCTAGCCCCCAACATTACCCTAGACTTAATTACACCTAGTGATGTGACATTCCACGATGTGGAGCAGGGAAAAGTGGATATGGCCATCAACCGATTCGATGAACTCCCCCTTTCTTTTCACCAAAAAGTTATCTGGTATGATACGTTCAGTTGCGTCATGAGTTCCGATCATCCATTAGTGGAAAGGTGTGATTTGGAAAGCTACCTGAGCGCACAGCATATTTGGGTAAGCAAAACTGGATTTGGTGTAGGCGTGGGTATTGACCCTAACGAAGTACAAAAACTCGGATGGGTAGATGCAGAATTGACGAAAATCGGTAAACAACGGGCCATTAGAGTGTTCACCCGTCACTATCATGCGGCATTACAAATTGCCAAAACCCAAAAGCTTATTGCCACCTTGCCGAGTAAAGCTGCAAAATTGTTTAAAGATGACCCTGATGTAGTGGTAAAGGAACCTCCGTTTGATATCCCTCCTATAGCACTGAAAATGGCATGGAGCGCGTTGTTGCACCATGATGCAGGGCATATTTGGTTACGACGTCTTATTAGTGACGTTGCATCTGAAATGAATGGCAACTAGTTCATTCATGAAATTTATGGCAGAAATAGGAACCATAAATTAAAAAACTGCCTCTATACTCTCTACACTGGTAGCACAAAATAAGTATAGGGGTAGTTATGCAAAATTATATTACTTACGGACGCTTGCAGGTTGCTGAACAGCTAGATGCCTTCATCAACCAGCACGCACTCCCAGACACTGGCGTTTCACCTACGTCTTTTTGGCAAGGTGCCGAAAACCTGTTCGCCACATTCATACCTCAAAACCGCGCCCTACTAGAAAAGCGTGAACAGCTACAACACAAAATTGATGAATACCACAAAGCGGGAAATCCCGTTTCAGGCCAAGCCTACACACAGTTTTTAAAAGACATTGGCTACCTCGTAGAACAACCCGCAGACGTCAATGCTGACACTACAAACGTTGACGCTGAAATAGCGACCATGGCCGGCCCACAGCTTGTGGTGCCTATCAATAATGCCCGTTATGCGCTTAACGCCGTGAATGCTCGTTGGGGCAGCCTTTACGATGCCCTCTACGGTACTGACGTTATTAGCGATGAAGGTGGTGCTGAAGCCACAAAGGGATATAACCCAGTTCGCGGCGCTAAAGTGGTAGCAAAAGCAAAAGCGTATCTAGATGAAATGCTTCCTTTAACTCAGGGGAGTCACGCAGATGTCACTGCTTATACCATTAAACAGGGCGAATTATCTATCCAGTTAGGCAACAGCGAGAAATCTGCGTTAGCCACACCCTCTCAATGGCTGGGCTACCAAGGTGACGCCAATGCTCCCAACGCTCTGCTGTTTACACACAATGGTCTAAGGTTTGAGATTCAACTAGATGCTACACATCCAATCGGTAAAACCGACCCTGCTAACGTAAAAGATGTGGCAATAGAGGCGGCGCTTACAACAATTATGGATTGTGAGGACTCTGTGGCTGCGGTAGATGCTGAAGATAAAACGCTGGTGTACAGTAACTGGCTAGGCTTAATGAAAGGCACCCTAAGCATTGATATCAACAAGGGCGGCAAGACACTTACTCGTGCCATGCACGAAGATAGAATTTACCACAGCGCCCAACAAGGCCAAGAAGTTTGTGTCAGTGGCCGCAGCCTTATGTTTGTGCGAAATGTCGGTCACTTAATGACCAATGATGCCATGCTATTTGATGGCGATGAAGTGCCTGAAGGGATCATGGATGGGCTAATCACATCGCTTATCGCCAAACACGATTTGCTCGGCAATAGTGCATTTAAAAATAGCCGTGAAGGCAGCATCTATATTGTAAAGCCTAAAATGCATGGTCCAGAAGAAGTGGCGTTTTCTGACGCATTGTTTGAAGCCATTGAACCTATTATCGACGTGCCTAAAAACACACTGAAAATGGGTATTATGGATGAAGAACGCCGCACCAGCGTTAACCTTCAAGCTTGTATTGCTGCGGCGAAGTCTCGCGTCGTATTTATTAACACAGGTTTCTTGGATAGAACAGGTGATGAAATCCACACTTCCATGTTAGCCGGCGCATTTGCTGATAAAGCATCTTTGAAAGCTATGCCATGGATTAAAGCCTATGAAACTGCAAACGTAGCGGTAGGGCTTAGATGTGGGTTATCAGGTAGGGCGCAAATAGGAAAAGGAATGTGGCCCATTCCAGATGAAATGGCCAACATGATGAAGGCTAAAATTGGCCCCCCTAAATCAGGTGCGAATACAGCGTGGGTTCCTTCACCAACAGCCGCTACCTTGCATGCTTTACACTATCACGAAGTTGATGTATTCGGCATTCAGCAAGGATTAGATATAGCATTTGACGGCGTAAGCGACATCTTACAAATTCCATTACTAGACAGTACTGAGCACCTAACATCAGACGTTATTCAAAGGGAATTAGATAACAATGTACAAGGTATTCTAGGCTACGTTGTGCGTTGGGTACATCAAGGGGTGGGCTGCTCAAAAGTGCCTGATATCAACAACGTTGGCTTAATGGAAGACAGAGCTACATTGCGCATTTCGTCGCAGCATATCGCAAATTGGCTAGAGCACGGCATAGTGACCGCAAATCAAGTAAAAGACTCACTACGCAAAATGGCAGTATTGGTGGATGAGCAAAACGCCAATGATTCTGAGTATATTCCTATGGCGCCAGACCTTGAAAGCTCTATTGGTTTCTTAGCGGCAAGCGACTTGATCTTTGAGGGTAAAACACAGCCAAGTGGCTACACTGAACCCCTACTGCATGCCCGTCGACGTGAGATGAAGACAAAACTGGCCAATTAAAAAATACGCAATTGGCTAGCAACGAAAAAACCGCTTTATATTAAAGCGGTTTTTTATTTCTGTTCTTCTTTTAGAAATACGTGTTTACCAAACAACAACTTCGCAAGGCCACGATAGCTTTTCATGATAAGGTGATAAGTGAGAATATGGGGCGGCATTTTTTTCATATGGCCTCTTACTTCCCCTATCAATTGCAACATGCCCACGTCCCCACCCTTCAACAATGCATGCTTTGGCAAAACCAAGTGTGAAAGCAACTTAATTTCTAGGCCACTCAACCCTTTTTCCATCTGTGTTAAGCGTGCTGCTAACTCGTCAGGAACGGCGACACCATACTGCCTATTAAGAAAATAAATTGCTAACATTTGCTCTCTTTCAAAGCCATAGTTAGTGGCAATCGACAATACATCATTAAAAAAAGGCTGACTATCACCTGATGTAGCAAGCAGGTATAAGTCGGTCATGTCTCTAAATGCGCTGCTCATATCTTCGTTAAAAAAAAGATGGATAGCACTGTGGTAAAACTTGGCGACATCTTTAAGCACAGTCACCCCATTCACCTTCTCTTGATACTCATCCACAAAGCCATTTATATCAAAGTGTATTCCAGTGACTGGAGGAATAAGATTATGGTGAATATCTAAAACCGTGCCTCGAGAGTGGTGGGTCATGGGGGGGATTTCATGTGCCCATTTGCGATAATACTGCTCATCGTAATCTTCTAGTTCCGCGCTAACCCAACCAAACATAGTGAGAAATGACTCCACGCTAGCTAACTGTTTTTGAGGAACAAGAATATCGATATCTGAATAACTACGCCCCATGGAAGCCGGACTATTTGAAACTGCATATCCCGCCCCTTTCAAAAACACCACAAATGCAGATTGTTCAGATAATGATGTGGTAAGCGACAACGCTTCTTTGGCCGTAATGTTATTTTGTTTTGCACTCATACGGTAAGCGTTAATAAAGTGCCTTAGCGCCGGTTCGGGAATAATTGACGTCATGTGGTGCCGTACAAGTAGAGCATAAAATCGAGCAAGCATATTCTCTGCTCGCAAAATGAAGACTAAATCATTCCACTGCTTCAAAGACATGTGGCGCAATGCATCGGGCGATTTAAAAAACGTGATAAT
>MDTG01385452.1_pt1 | contig 14207 bp, 14 predicted proteins | sample 811421 | NCBI WGS metagenome assembly MDTG01 (sample SAMN05326645, study PRJNA326480) | marine metagenome | isolation source: seawater | place: Pacific Ocean: South East | collected 2011
GATGTTGTGCCTAAGTTTAACAACGATTTATTTAGTAAATTAGGTTTTGGGGAAAATACATTTAAGATTATTGAAGGAAAGAATATACCCTATAAAGATTTATCTTTTGAGGTTGTGTGTAGCAATGAAGTTATAGAACATGTTTTTGATCATCATAATTATTATTATGAAGCTAGTAGGGTATTGAAAGAGAAAGGAATTTTATATATTCATGCACCACAAAGACTCCAACCATATGACACTCATTCAAGATGTTGGTTTGTTCACTATTTTCCAAAAAAGATAAGGATCTTGCTATGGAATTTATTTACTCATCAGGGAGGGGATTATTTAGAATCATATTTGAACCTTAAAACGATAAGCTACCATAAAAAAATTTCTTCTCATTATTTTAGTTCATTCGAGACAAATACTGCAAATAAAATAAAAGCAAAAAATTATCAAACTTATAAAGGAAATTCTTTTTTGAGGAATTTTGCATCTTATTTAATGAATTTGCCAATAATTGGAAACTTATTTATAAAAATTTTTGTATTTATTTCCAGTACTGAAATTCATCTAGTTAAATAAAAATGTTCTTGATTTTTTCATTTCTAATTTCAATATTAGTTACATGGAAATTATCACGATTACTTTTAAATATTGACTCATTAATTTTATGGGATTTACATGCATATTTTTTAATAATATTAACCATTTTATCAGTTACTCAAATTACTTTTTTAAAAAAAATTAGTTTATCACATACTCTAATATACTTTCTAATTTTTTTATCTGTAATTGGTATTGTTGTAAGATTTTTATTTTATTCCAATTTTGAGTATGTATTTGTTGTAAATTATTTATTACCAATATTTGGTTTTTTTTATGGAAGACTTCTAATCTTAAAGAAAAATGATTTTGAAATTGAAAAATTCTTTTTTATTATTTTTTCAATAATTATTATTTTAAATTTCCTGGATTATCTATCAGCCAATAATTTAATTTATTCAGTATTTGATAGGTCAATAATTTCAGATTTGAGGAATGAATTTGGAAGAGGCTATGCAAGTACTTTTGGTAATGCCGATTTACCTATATTAAATATAATAGTAAAGCGACCACAAGGTATTTCATTTAGTCCATACGCCTCTGCTTCTTTAATATTAGCAATTGCTATATATTTCTTTTACAACTCAAATTATTTAAAAAAAACAGGCCTATTTTTAGGAATTCTATCTCTTATTTTATCACTTATTTATGCCGTAGGAACAATATATTTAGTACTGCTTATAGTAGTATTTATAAGCTTAAAAGGTGTACTGCATAGATTAATTTATCTTCCTATTTTTATATTTATCTCGGTAAATATTTTATATTTTAAGCAAGTTCAACAAATTGCAACTTTTTTAATTGATATGATAGAAAATATTATGGAAAATTCATCATACCTAATGCCACTTTTATTTACTGGCGGAGGAGATAAAGCATATCACCTCGTAACTGGTGAAATATACTTATTTAATCTCATATTTATTATTGGAGCCTTTGGGTTTTTAATTCTTATAGCACTTATTTTTTTGGCAGCAAAAAATTCAAATAAGATATCTGAAGATATTAATAGTAATCTTGAAAATATAGATACAAACTATTTTATGCCTCTTTTTATTATTTTTATTTCTTCAATTCACTATAATACTCTTTTTCAATATCCTAATGCACTTGTATTTTTTTTCTTACTAGGGTGTATTGATGCCAAAGTTATAAAAGGAAGAAAGAGTGAATAAAGTTTTTAAAAAATTAAAAATATTAGGTTACCAAAATTTTTGTTTTTGTTTCTTCAGTAAGATTTATTTGAAAATAATTTCTTTATTCTTTAATGTAAATAAGTGGCATGTAAATACACCTTACTATTGTAGAACATATAAAATAAAAGTAGTTGAAATAGTAAATAACTTAAATCCAAATATCGTATTTGAAATTGGTTGTGGTATTGGAGATATAATCAATAAAATTACATCTGATGTAAGAGTAGGGATTGATATAGATGAAAATATAATTAATCTTGCTAAATTTCTCAATAAAAAAACTATCTTTCAAGTTGGATCATTTAATAATATTAAAAATTTTAATGAAAATAAAAAAATTGATGTAATTATTGCTGTAAATTGGTTGCACGGTATAGAGTCAAAATTGATTAGTCAGATATTCAAGAATTTAGACAAGGATGTTATTTCTAAATATATAATTGTTGATCAACTGAAAAAAAGTAATGATAAACAGTATAGTCATCGATTTGATGAAATCTTAGGAAATAAATATAAGAGATTTCTTACATTTGAGAAGGATGGAGATGAAACAAGAAATATTTTGGTTTTTAAAAATAAAATTTTTGGACAATCATGAGTGCAAAATATTTAATTAGACTCGATGATGCTTGTCACACAATGAAATTAGAAAATTGGATTTTATTTGAAGAAATTTTTGATAAGTATTCAATAAAACCTATCATAGCTGTAATTCCAAATAATAAAGACAAAACTTTAGAGTATGATAGCAATGATAATTTCTTTTGGAAAAGGATTAATAAATGGAAAAATAAGGGATGGACAATTGCAATGCATGGTTATGAACATAATTTAGATAATACTTGCTCAAAGAGTCTTCTGCCTTTTTATAAAAGATCAGAATTTACTGGAAAAGAAATTCATTTACAAAAAGAAAAAATATTAAATTCATTAGCTATATTTAGAGAGAATGGAATAAGTCCGAATGTTTTTGTCGCTCCAGCGCATACATTTGACGAAAATACATTAAAATCTATTAAAGATTTAACAAATATTAAAATAATCAGTGATGGACTAGCATTAAATTTTTTTTATTTTAAAAATTTTTACTGGATACCAGTTCAGATGTGGAATTATATTAAGCTTCCTTTTGGACTTTGGACACTCTGTCTTCATCCAAACACAATGACATCTAGTGAAATATTTAAAATAGATAAAATAATAAGAGAAAATAACAAAAACTTTATTTCATTATCTGATGTCAAAGTTTATAAAAGAAAAAAATCATTTTTTGATCATTTATTTAGCTATGTATATTGGACAAGAAGAAAAGTTAAAATTTTTCTTTCATAATTTTTAATAGGAAAAATTTTTGAAAATCATTCATATAATTAATAGTTTAGGACAAGGAGGCGCAGAGAGAGTTTTAACAACATTGTGCATTAATGACAAAATAAATGAACATTTAATAATCACAATAATGAAAAATTCATTTTATGATCAACAATTAATCAAAAACAATATTCAAGTATATAATTTAAATATTTTAAGAATTTTTGATGTATTCAAATTTTTTAATTTAATAAAGATTCTCTTAAGAGAGAGGCCAGATGTTTTACAAACATGGTTATATCATAGTGATTTATTAGGAGGAATAGCAGGAAAAATTGTTGGAATAAAAAAGATATTTTGGAATATTCGTCACAGCGATGTTTCTTCTCATAATCTTAAGATAAGGACTAAAATTGTTATTAAAATTTTGGCAATACTCTCAAAATATATCCCATCGGGTATTATTTTTTGCTCTAATGAATCATATTTGAATCATATTCAGCATGGCTATTCTAATCATAATTCAACATTAATAAATAATGGCGTTGATTTAAATGAATTTAAGCCAAATAAAATAAATAAAGAAAGTATAAAAAAATTATATAATTTTAAATCTAATATAATAATTGGAATGATAGCACGATATCATCCATATAAAGATCACTACACGCTTCTGGAGTCACTATCTAATCTTAAACAAAAAAAGATTGCATTTCATTGTGTCTTAGCGGGAACAAGTATTGATAAGAATAATAAAAAATTAATAAATGATATACAAAAATTTGATATTCAAGAGGAGATTATTTTACTTGGGCCACATGATAATATAAGTCAAATCATGAATATGATAGACTTAAATATATTAATAACCAAATCTGAGTCTTTTCCAAATGTGATTGCAGAAGCAATGGCTTGTGGCACACCATGCATATCCTCTGATCAAGGTGAGGCAGTTAATATTATTGGAGAAACTGGCTGGGTTATTGATTTTAACGATCCTGACATTTTATTAAAAAAGATTATTGAGGCAATAAATCTATGGAAAGACGAAAATAATTGGAAACTTAAAAAAAAAACTTGCAAGAGATAGAATAAGAGATCATTACAGTATGGACAAAATGATATCGTCATATGAAAAATTCTGGAAAAAATAAAATAATTTTGGTTTCAAGTATTCCAGATTCATTAGTCTTATTTAGAGGTAATTTAATTAAATCTTTGATAAATTTAAATTTTGAAGTACATGCCTTAGCTCCCAATCTCACAAAATCTAGATATTTTTTAGATAAAATTAATTCATATGGAGCTATCGCTCATGATATTCCACTAAAGAGTTCTTTAATTTCACCTGTAAATGACATTTTACTATTAATTAGATTATCTAAACTATTCTTACAAATAAAGCCAGACATAGTACTTAGCTATAATATTAAACCAGTCGTTTTTGGAACTCTAGTAGCAAGAATATTTAGAGTAAAAAAAATTTATGCTATTATAACTGGTGTAGGCTTTTATTTTACTGATCAAAAAAATAAAAGTTTTAAAAAAATCTTTATAAAAAAAATAATTACAGTTTTATATAAAATTTCATTTAAAATACTCGATAAAATTTTTTTTCAAAATATAGATGATTTAAATTTATTTAAAAAAAATTTTAATATTAGTCAGAAAAAAAGTATTTTAATAAATGGGTCAGGAGTTGATGTAAGTTATTATAAATTTTCTCAACTTCCTAAAAAAATGAGTTTTTTGATGATATCGAGACTAATAAAGTCAAAGGGAATAGTGGAATATCTTGAAGCTGCAAAAATCATCAAGTCCAAATATCCTCTAATCAAATTTCACTTAGTAGGATATATTGATGATAATGTTGATTCAATATCACGTAATCTGCTTGAAGAATTCATACAAAAAGAAATTATTGTATTTTATGGTAAAATAAACGACGTAAGACAAAAAATAATCGATTCAAAAGTCTATGTTCTGCCAAGCTACAGGGAAGGAACTCCCAGATCGGTCTTGGAAGCAATGTCAATAGGTAGGCCAATTATATCTACCGATGTGCCGGGATGTAAAGAAACTGTATTTAATGAAATTAATGGATTCAAAATACGTTCAAAATCAGTGAAAGACCTTGTAAGTGCAATGGAAAAAATGATAAATCTACCTAATGATCAATTGCAAAAAATGGGCATTCAATCTAGGAGAATAGCTGAAACTAAATTTGATGATAATATAATTAATAGAAAAATAATTCAGAATATTAATCTATAACTAAATTATGATAAAAAAATTAAGTATGGAATTTGTGGATTTTGTTAGAGAAATTTATAAGGACGAAAAAATAATCCCTTTACATAGACCAATATTCGATGATAAAGAAAAAAAAATATTAGTTGAATGTATTGATTCAAATTTTGTTTCAACGACTGGAAAATTGGTCAATAAATTTGAAAAAAAAGTTCAAGACTTCACCGGAATAAAATATGCTGTATCTACCGTAAATGGAACGGCTGCACTTCATATTGGATTAAAACTACTAGGTGTTAAAAAAGATGATGAGGTAATAACGCAATCTCTTAATTTTGTTGCTTCAAGCAATGCAATTTCTTATTGTAATGCACGGCCTGTTTTTATTGATGTTAATAAAGAAAACTTTGGAATGTGTCCAAAAGCATTAAATAATTTTCTTACCAAAAATGCCACAAGGTCAAAAGGTTTTTTAATTAATAAATATACAGGTAATAAAATTTCAGCATGCTTGCCCCTTCATGTTTTTGGAAATCCTTGCGATATTATATCAATTAAGAAAGTTTGTGACAAATTTGGGTTACCTATTTTAGAAGATATTGCAGAGTCATTAGGTAGCTTTGTAGGAAAAAAACATACTGGATCATTTTCTGATGTAAGCACACTAAGTTTCAATGGTAATAAAATTATTACTACTGGAGGAGGGGGCATGATTCTAACTAACAATAAAAAAATATTCAAAGAAGCAAAACATATTACCACAACAGCAAAACTTCCACACAGGTATGAGTACATTCATGATCAAGTTGGTTTTAATTATAGAATGCCTAATTTAAATGCCGCATTAGGCTGTGCACAAATCCAAAAAATTAAAAATATTATTCGTGTAAAAAGAAAAATTGCAAATCTGTATAAAGATTTTTTTAAAAGTTATGATATTGATTTTTTAACTGAGGATAGTAATTCTAACAGTAATTATTGGCTTAATACAATAATACTTAAAACAGAAGCTCATCAAAAAAAATTCTTAGATTATACAAATAAAAATGGAATAATGACACGCCCCCTTTGGAGACTCATGTCAAACTTAAAAATGTACAAAAAGTGCCAAAGTGATAATTTGAAAAACAGTAAATTTTTAGAAAAAAGAGTAGTAAATATTCCCTCAAGTGTACCAAATATTTTTAATGAAAAATAAATTTTTAATTCGATTTTTTGATGTGATGTTTAGCTCAATTGCTATCCTTATTTTATTACCTTTATTTGTACTTGTTATTATAATTTTAAGTCTCTCGGGTGAAGGAGAAATTTTTTACCTTCAAAAAAGAGTGGGTACTCACAAAAAATTATTTAATGTGATTAAGTTTGCTACTATGATGAAAAATAGTGAGTTTATTGGAAATAAAACAATTACCGTAAGAAATGATCCCAGAGTTTTATTTTTTGGAAAAATTCTAAGAAAAACAAAAGTTAATGAACTGCCTCAACTGATTAATATTCTTATTGGTGATATGAGCATTGTTGGCCCAAGACCTCTTTTACAAAAACAATTCTTTTTCTATCCTAGTGAAATTCAGAATAAAATTTCAACTGTAAGGCCAGGATTGACAGGTATAGGATCTTTAGTTTTTAGAGATGAAGAACAGTATTTTTTAAGTACAGAAAATCCAGACGAAGTATATAAAAAGAAAATCTCTCCATTGAAAGGTTTTTTAGAATTATGGTTTGTTGAAAATCATTCACTTTACTTATATTTTAAAATTATTATTTTTACAGTGTACGTAATAATATTTCCAAAAAATAATGTTATTTCATTTTTTGAAAAAAATTTAAAGGATAAATATGATGAAATATTGGGATGATATAGACTCTAGATTGATCAAACTAATAAAAAATGGTTATTGTTTTCTGCCATCAATTAAGAGCCTAATTGATACTGATAAGTATTATGAAATAATTATGAATGAAACTAGAAATAAGTCATATAATGAAAATTGTAATTCTCATATAAAGCTTTTAAATGAATTTGGTTTTAATGATATCTTAGCACCGAAACTTTTTGACTTAAGTAAGTCAACTTTTAATTATACTGGATCAATTAAAAATCAATACCATATAGTTAGAAATGTTTTTCCAAATCAATTATCAGAGAGTTATCGAGGCCATTTTGACTCCCATCTTTTTACTTTAATTATTCCGATAAATATTCCTGATAGTGATTTTCATAATAATGGTCAACTTGCTTTTTTTCCAAAAGCAAGAAATTTACCTCAGTCTGAAATTATTAATTTTTTGCAAAAATTATATTTCAAGAGATTTAATTCAAAAAAAGGTTTTCAAGCTTTAAGTGTGAAAAAAGAAATTCTGTATGAAAATTTTTTAAACTATAGGCCACTTATTTTTCTTGGAATGCTAACTTTTCATGGCAATTTACCAATCTCAGACTGTTATAGACAAACTTTGCTATCACATTATTTTGATCCAAGTCCTAGCTGGGGGGTTGGGAGCTTATTGAGAAATATTAGAAAAAGATGAAAAAGATTATTTTTTTATAATTCTAGCAGGATTTCCAAACATAGTAACATTTGGTGGAACATCTTGAGTAATAACTGATCCCATTCCAATAATAGATCCTTTGCCAATCTTAAGGGGTTTTTCGTTAGTGCCATGTATCATCGTTACTCCAGAACCAAAGTATACAAAATCATCAATTATAGTATTTCCATTACAAGTAACGTTTGGATTGAAAGTTACATAGTTTCCAACTGATGAGTCATGTGAAATTTGAACACCTCTATTTAGATGAACAAAATTACCAATTTTCGTGTTTGCAGCAATTATTGTATAATCTGAAAAAATACAACCATGTCCAATCTTATTATATCCATAGTTTATGGAAGTATTCGAAAAAATAGAAAGCGGTTTAAGTCCATTTTCAATAAATCGAATTGATATTTCTTCTCTCTTGTATACATCTGCAATACTTACATTAAAAAATTTTTTTGTATTATTGATTTTAATAAATTCATCATCCGATATAACTTTTATATCGTTAATAAATTCTGATTTAATTGCGTTATCTACAAAGTAAACTTCATATTCCTCTTCTAAGGAATTTATAAAATCAATTGATTCTCTTCCAAACCCACCAGCTCCCACGAGACCAAAAATTGGCTTATTAATTGAATTTACATTAGTCATGAATAAATATATTTAATAATATAATATCTTATCTGATATTATAAATTATGAATAGCCAATTAATCCACAAATCCGGATCAAACAGTTTAAAAATTTTATTTTACTTACTGCCATTTACACTTGTACTAGGACCTTTTTTTGCTGATTTATTTGTGTCTATGATCGCAATTATTTTTATATATTTTGTTTTTAAAAAAAAAGATTTTACTATTTTTAAATCAAAAGCAATTTTATTCTTATGCCTATTTCAATTATATGTTTTAATTTTATCATTAATATCAGAAGATCCATACTTATCACTTGAAAGTAGCTTATTTTTTTTTCGATTTATATTTTTTACAGCTGCAGGTATTTATATTATTTCAATAAAAGATAATTTTATAAAAAACTTTAAATTAAGTCTTTTAATTACAATTTTATTCATATTATTTGATTCTTATTTTCAATTTTTTATTGGGTATAATTTAATTGGTTACGAAGTTAATTATTATCCTTCAGGTATGAGATTTGCTGGAATGTTTGGAGACGAGATGGTTCTTGGAAAATTCTTACTGAGCTTAGTACCACTACTTACCGCCATGCTCTTTCATAGAGAAAATTATAAAAGATCTAATAATATTTTGATTTGTCTAATAATCTTATTTTCACTAATTATTATATTTTTGTCAGGAGAAAGAACAAATTTTATTTTATTCTTTTTCTTTTCAGTCATAATTTTGCTCAGTACTTCTTTAAGACGATATTGTTTATATATTATTTCTGGCTCAATTTTATCAGTTTTAATAATAATGAACTTTAACCCCAATGTTTATGATAGGTATATAACAACGACATACAGTGAATTATATTCAAACGGTAAAATTAACCTGCTTACTCCGGGGCATGAACAGCATTATAAAACAGCTTTTAAACTATTCTTAGATAAACCTATTTTTGGGAATGGACCAAAGATGTTCAGGAAACTGTGCGCTAAAGAAGAATTTAATTCAGGTAGTTTATCCTGTTCAACTCACCCTCATAATTATTATTTACAATTTTTATCAGAGTTAGGACTTGTAGGAACCATTCCAATAATAATAATTTTTTTTTTATTACTTTATAAAATATTAAATAAAATTTTCAGTACTTACATTTATAGAAAAGAAAGTGAAATCAATGATTATCAAACTTCTTTATTAGTCATAGTTTTTATTAATTTGTGGCCATTGGCACCATCAATGAATTTTTTTAATAATTGGGTTTTAATTTTATTTTTTTTACCAATACCATTTCTTTTATCTTCAAATATTAATATTACTAATGGCTTGAGACCGCTTTATCTAAAACAAGGTAAAGAGAAATATAAGAAATAATCAATATTATAAAATATAAAATAAAATTTAAATCAATTGGAAAATACGCAATTATTAAATGATTAAAAATTAAAACTAATAAAATTATCATAGAAGTTAAAGAATTTACTTTTGTTTTACTTATGTTTAATTGTCTGTTGTCTATAAATGCAAATAGAAGTTGATGTAAGTGTTTTCCATCAGGATAAAATGGATTTTTTCTATTTATTATTAACCTCCTTAGGATTGTAAATATTACTTCAAAACAAGGATAAAATATCATGCATGCAATTTTAAATGATTGAACTTCTTCAACTTGAGCCATAAATATACTTATTATACCTACTAAAAATCCAAGAAAATAAGAACCTCCATCACCCGCCAAAATATTTCCGAAATAAAAATTTACTAAAAAAACGATAATTACTGGAATTAAAATAATCGTTATAAGTAAAAATAAGTCACTTTCAATTTTAGTTACCAAAAATAAATAGTGTACTAAAATAATAATTGTCGAGCCTAACAATAGTCCATTTAGTCCATCAATAAAATTATTTCCATTTATAAAAATGAATAAGCAAATTATTGTAAATCCTGAAGCGATCAACTGGTTATTTTCTAGAATTAAGCTAATAAAATTATTATCTACATCACTTATAATTATTTTGTTACTTACAACAAAAAAACTGATTAAGAGCAACATAAAAAGAGCTCTTATTATGGGAGAAATAAAATTAAATATATCTTCAAGAGCCCCTATGAGCAAAAATATTACTCCAAATAAAATAATTGAAACATAAAGTGGGTCTTCCAAAAAATTTAAAACCGATAAAATACTTAGTAAAACAATGCCCCCAAGCCTTATAACGTTCACAGAATGAATCTTTCTTATTTCAGAAGATGTCTTTTCAATTAGGAAATTGTTTCTTAATAACAAGTATAAAAAAGAAATTATTAACAATGATATAATTAACGTGTAAATATGTGGAGCAAAATTCATCTATTCTATTAGTTTGTATTGAATATATCTCTAGTATACACCTTATCTCTTACCTTTTTTAATCTTTCATCTATTCTATTAGTAAGTATTATTGTAGAAAGTTGCTTAAATTTAGAGAAATGATTAATCACTTCATTGCCAAAAAATTTTTTCTTATCTAATGATGGTTCGTAAATTATTATTTTAATACCTTTTGCTTTAAGTCTTTTCATTATCCCCTGAATGGCGCTAGATCTAAAGTTATCAGAATTAAGCTTCATTGTAAGTTTATAAATACCAACAGTTTTTGGTTTTAATTCAATTATAGAATTTGCAATAAAATCTTTTCTTGTTCTATTTGCATCCACTATAGCTTTGATCATCGTATTTGGTATTTTTTCATAGTTGGTAAGTAATTGTTTAGTATCTTTTGGTAGACAATAACCTCCATATCCAAATGATGGATTATTGTAATAATTTCCTATTCTTGAGTCATGACCAATACCAGTTATAACTTTTTTTGAATCTAAAGATTTTGATTCACAAAAACTATCAAGTTCATTAAAAAATGAAATTCTCATCGCCAAGTAAGTATTTGAGAATAATTTAATAGCCTCAGCTTCGGTTGAGCTAGTAAACATTGTTGGTATTGATTGTTTTTTTTTATTAGATACTCTTTTTAAGAGTTTTGCAAATAGTTTACCTTTTGCCGATTTAGTTCCTATAATAATTCTAGATGGATTTAAATTATCATATAAAGCACTACCTTCTCTAAGAAATTCAGGGGAGAAAAAAATTTCATTTTTAAATTTTTTTTCTATTTTTTTTGTAAATCCTATAGGAACAGTAGATTTAATTATTATAGTTGTTTTTTCATTATATTTATTTATTTCTTTAATTGTTTGCTCTACTGAGCTTGTGTTAAATTTATTTGTTTCTTCATCATAATCTGTTGGTGTTGCTATTATCGTGAAATCTGAATATTCATAAGCATCTTTCTTTTTTAAGGTGGCAGTTAACTTTAGTTTTTTTGATTTTAAGTAGTCTGATATTAATCCATCTTTAATAGGAGATATTTTTTTATTAATTGATATGACTTTTTTCTTGTCTATATCATAAGCTTTGACATCATATTTTTTTGATAAAATTATGGCTAATGAACAACCTACATAACCTAATCCAACAATTGTAATTCTATTCACTGTATTAAAAAATTTTTATTTATAAATAAAGGAATGTTTTATATATATTAGCAGATATTAATTTAACATTAATCACTATTATAACTTATAAAAAAATTACTTCATATAACTTATTTATAGAATTATAGTTTTTTCGATATTATTTTACCATTTCCACTATGGTGTCGAGAGTTAATTTAGTCTCAAAATATCATGTTAAAATAAGATAATATTATTTAATATTAAAAGAGATAACAATAAATAGATTTATTTCAAAAACTATGGCTTATAGAATATAAATTTTTTTAAAAGCATGGTCACTTCTTTTTTCTTCAGCAATGTCAATTTGTTTTTGCCTTGTAATTGATGCATGAATTTTGTTAGTAGTTTTACTTTTTATGCAATATTTACAATGAACTCCTTTTTTAAATGATTTTAATTTTTTATCTCCTTTAGTTATTGGGTGTCTACAGCCATAACATTGATCATATTTACCTTTATCTAGTTTTTTATTTATTGATACTCTATTATCAAAGACAAAGCATTCACCAGTCCATAAAGAATTTTTTTTATTTTTTTTATATTCTAAGTAATTTAAGATTCCCCCATCCAATTGACTAACATTCTTAAATCCATTTTTTAATAAATAAGATGAAGCCTTTTCACATCTTATTCCACCAGTACAAAACATAGCAATATGTTGTTCTTTATTTATTTTTTTATCTCTTATATATTTAGGAAATTCACTAAATGATTTAGTTTTAGGATTTATCGATTTTTTAAAAGTACCAATATTTACTTCATATTCATTTCGTGTATCAATGACCATATATTTTTTATCATTTATTATTTTATCCCAATTTTTTGGAGGAATATGTAATCCAGATAATAACTCTGGTTTAATTGAATTATCTCCAATAGTGACAATTTCTTTCTTTACCCTTACTTTAAGTCTATAAAATGGTATGAATTGATTTTCTGATCTTTTAATAAGTAATTTTCTAATATTAAGTATTTTTTTTATATCAGAAATATATTTATCAAGATTTATTTTAGTCCCAGAGATAGTTCCATTAATGCCTTCATTGGCAATTAAAATTGTCCCTAAAACAAATTTACTCTGATAGAGTGTCTCTAACTTTATTTTAATACTTTTTATTTTATCTAAATTCTTAAATCGATAAAAAGTATATATATAAATTTTTTCTTTTGACATTTTAGTATTCTACTGGAATTGGATCTAGTGATCTCCATAAGTACCATGTTGCTACTGATCTGTAAGGTTTCCACTTATTACTTATTTTAATTAATTTTTCTTTTGAAATAGGATATTTTAGACCATGACATTTGCAAAAACCTTTTATCATACCAATGTCATCTAATGGAAAAACATCCTGTCTACACAGGTTAAATATTAAAAACATTTCTGCTGTCCATCTTCCAATTCCTTTTATTGTTATTAAGTCTGAAATTATTTCCTCGTCACTCATTCTATCCCATCTTTTTATTTGGATCTGTTTTTCATTAAATGCGTGTGCTAAATTTTTTAAATATAATACTTTTTGACGAGATAGGCCTGCAGATTTAATTTTATTTGAATGTGTTATCTTAATCTTTTTTGGATTTATTTTGCCTACCTTTAATACTAATTTATCCCAAACTGATTGAGCTGCTTTTACAGATATTTGTTGACCTACTATAGATCTAGCCAATGTAAGAAAGGGATCAGATTTTGAAAATAAAAAATCTTTTGGGTAAGAATCTATTATTTTTCCCAGTTTTTTATCTTTTTTTCTCAATTCTTTCTTTGCTAATAGCCAGAATTTTGGTTTTTTTTTAATCATATATTTCCCATATATATATAAAAAAACTCATTGTCATAGTCTAGATAAAATGTTTTATTTGCAGACTTAATTAATAATGGAGTAATAAATATGGCTGATGTTGCAAGTATACTAGCAGAATTCCAAGCGGGTATTGAAGGAAAAGATACAGGCCTTGGAGCTACCGTAAAGTTTGATTTTGAAGGTGCAGGATGCATTTTTTTAGATGGTAAATCAAATCCAAATACTGTTTCTGATGAAGATAAAGAAGCTGATTGCACAATGACTGCTTCGCTCGAAACTTTTGAGGCAATGCGAAATGGTGAAATTGATGGAACGAGTGC
>MDTG01146024.1_pt1 | contig 14206 bp, 18 predicted proteins | sample 811421 | NCBI WGS metagenome assembly MDTG01 (sample SAMN05326645, study PRJNA326480) | marine metagenome | isolation source: seawater | place: Pacific Ocean: South East | collected 2011
CCAACCTGGAAAAAACTCATTACCCTTGCTCTTTTTCAAGTCTGGGGGAGTTCATGGAAATTCCACCTGGAAGGCCTCCAAAAGTATTATAACAATAAATTTTTCTATTCTACAATAAACTTAATTATTTTTTTCCCTGAAATTGTGAGCTTTATAAACACCTAGCACGTGCATATCCTGACAATGAAAAGCTAATTCTTCAAGAGAGTTTTTGATTTTTTTTTCGTCTAAATGTCCTTCAATATCACAAAGAAAAAAAAATGATGAAAAAGAATTTTTTTCTGGAAAGCTTTGAAGTTTTGTCATGTTCACACCATTAATCGCAAATCCAGATAAAGCTGAATATAAAGCAGCGGGCTTACTTTTTAATTTAAACAAAAAAGAGGTAATAAACTTATGCTTACTATTTTCAGGTTGAATTATTTCCTTACCCATAATTAAAAATCTTGTAAAATTATCTTTATCATCCTGAATATTTTCACTTATTATTTCTAAATTATATATCTCGGCACTTAATTTTGAGGCAATAGCAGCTTTACTTTTGTCTTCTTGTTTTGATACATATTTAGCTGATCCTGCTGTGTCAGCTCTCACATTTCCATTAAGTTTGTTTTCTTTCAAAAATTGCGAAGCTTGACTTAATGCTTGCGCATGAGAATAAACATTTTTTATGTCGTCTAATTTTGAGCCTTTTACTCCGATTAAATTATGATTAATTGGAAAAAAAAATTCTTCATATATATTTAAACGGTATTTAAAAATTAAGTATTCTACTCCTATGTTACCAGTAGTTTTATTAGATTCTGGTATAATTGCTCTTATTTCATTATCTAAGCTTGCTATTTCAAAACATTCATCAAAAGTTTTACAAGATATAGTCTCAGCTTTAGGGAACATTTTTTTTGCACAGCTCTCACTATAACTTCCAGATATTCCTTGATAAACGATTTTCATATAATTTCCTAATTTATAAACTTTATATAATTATCTATGTCTTGCTGTGTGTCAATTCCTACTGAAAAATGTTTTGCCAACAATACGTTTATTTTCATTTTATTATCAAGTGCTCTAAGTTGCTCTAAACTCTCATTTTTTTCATTATTAGACTGTTTTAGTTTTACAAACTTTTTTAAAACTGAGAATTTGTATAAATAAACACCATAATGATGATAAATATTTTCATTATTAAAGGCAATTTTTCTTGAAAAATTGAGGGCAGTAGAGGCTGTTGAGGTATTAATTTTAGTTTTAGTTAATACTTTAACTATATTTCTGTTTAAATAATCCTCTTTTTTCTTAATGTTAAAAGCTAGTGTAGAAAAATCGAAATTATTAATTTTTGATATCTTGTTTAGATTTTTAATATCATCTGGACTAATCATTGGTTCATCGCCTTGTAGATTTATTACATAGTCAATATTTTGTAAATTTAATTTTTCACAAGCTTCATGGATTCTATCTGTTCCACTTAAATGAATTGGACTTGTCATGATAAATTTACCACCATTTCCCTTGACTTCATCTGCAATTTCTTTATCACAGGTTGCCACGTAGACATCTCCTAAATCAGATTTAACTGCTTTTTCATAAACATGCATTATTAAAGATTTGCCGTTTATTTTTATTAATGGTTTATTAGGTAGTCGCTTAGCGGCTAATCTAGAGGGAATTATTATAACAGATTTGTTCATAAAATGTTGTTTTATGCGTCTTTGAGACGCAAATGAATAAATTAAATTTCCTATTAAACTTGTTTAACATGTTATACGACCATATTATTAAAAAATCATGGATTCTTTTGAAATTAATAAAATTATAGCAGCTGTACTTTTAATTGCACTAATAGTAATTGGTATTGGAAAAATTTCTGATGTAGCATTTAAAGTAAATAAGCCAGAAAAATCTGCATATAAAATTGATATACCAGAAGACTCCTCAAAATTAAGTTCTAAAGTAGAAAAAGTAGTTGAAAAAGTTGATATCGAGGCATTGCTAGCACTAGGAGACATTAGCCATGGTGAAAAAGTATTTAAAAAATGTGCAGCCTGTCATTTAGTAAACAAAGGTGGTGCAAATAAAATAGGTCCAGCGCTTTATGGAGTGCTCGGTAGAAAAGTAGCTTCAAAAAAAGATTATAAATACTCTAAAGCTATGGCTAGTTACGATAAAGATTGGACATTTGAAGAGATGAATGGATATTTAAAAAAACCACAAAGTTATATTAAAGGCACAAAAATGGCTTTTGCTGGTTTAAGAAAAGAAAAAGATCGAGCTTCTGTAATATTATATCTAAATAAAAACTCAGATAACCCATTGCCATTACCTTAATTTGTTAAAACAATATAATAGAATACTTTTTTGAACATGAACTCTATTTAATGCTTGTTGCCAAACCTTAGATTTTTTGCCTAAAAAAACCTCGTTAGAAACTTCATCTCCTCTTGGCAAACAGTGTAAAAATATTGCGTCTTTTTTTGCAAATTTCATTAACTTATTATTAATTATAAATTTTTTAAAATTATTAATTTTAATTTTTTTATTAACTTTGTCATTCAACGAAATTACTTTATCAGAAAAAATAACATCCATATCTTTAACTGCATCTTTAGCATTATGGTATATATTTATATTTCCATTATTTTTCCTGGCCCAATTAAGAATATGCTTTTTTGGTTTATAATTTTTTGGACAACCAATATTTAAAGAGAAAGAAAACTTAACAGATGCTACTATAAGACTATTTAGTACATTATTTGAGTCCCCAATCCATGATATATTTAATTTTTTTATAGATTTTTTTTTTATCTCCTCTACTGTAAAAATATCTGAAAGTACTTGTGTAGGATGTGAAGACGGACTTAAACCATTTATTAGTGGTATTTTTAAATATTTAGAAAACTCATTTATTTTTTTATCGCTGTCTGTTCTGAGCATAAATCCATTTCCAAAAGTTGACAGTATCTTGGCAGTATCAGCTAAACTTTCTCCGCCTTTTCCTAGATGTATTTCAGACGTTTTCAGTGTGATAGTATCTCCTCCCAGTTGTTTGATTGCAATATAAAAACTTAATCTAGTTCTTGAACTTGGTTTTTCAAACATCTGAATTAATAGTTTTCCCTTTAATGGTTTGTCTTTATCTGGTTCCAAATTTTCAAGATTTTGTCTTCTTTTTTTTCTCGATTTGGCATCAACTAAGATCTTTTTTAAATCTCTGAGAGATATATCTTTTAAATTTACAAAATTTTTCATTATTTATAAGCTAAACAAACTTTATTTATTATTTTTAATGCTAAATCTATTTCAGTTTTTTTTACATTTAATGGAGGTAAAATTCTAACAACATTTTCACTGGCTCTTATCGTTAGCAACTTATTTTTTGTTAAATTTTCTATAAATTTAGATTGGTTAACTTTTAATCTTAGCCCAATTAAGAATCCTATACCTCTAACTTCATCTATGACATTTGGATAATTATTCTTAATTAAATTTAGCTCTTTAAAAAAATATTTTGATAAATTTCTTATATTTTTTAAGAAATTTTTTTTTAATATTTGGTCCATTACTGCATTTCCAACTGACATTGCTAGTGGGTTACCTCCAAAAGTACTTCCATGCGTTCCTGGCCCCATACATTCCGAAACTTCTTTTGACATTAAAACAGCTCCTATTGGAAAGCCTCCACCAATTCCTTTTGCGATAGGGACAATGTCAGGTTTAATATTTGCATATTCATAAGCAAAAAATTTACCTGATCTTCCGATGCCACACTGGACCTCGTCTAATATTAATAAAATTTTATTTTTTCTACAAATTGATTTTACCTGTTTTAAAAATTTATTTGTATTTACTTTAATCCCTGATTCTCCTAATGCTGTCTCAAAAAAAATTGCTGCTGTTTTTTTACTTATTTTGCTTTTTAAAGATTTTATATTTCCAAAATCAAAATGATCAAACCCTGAAACTTTTGGTCCAAAACCTTCTGTCATTTTTTTTGAACCACTTGCAAAAATATTTGCCAATGTTCTTCCATGAAACGAATTTTTTATACATAAAACCCTATTTTTGTATGGTTGACCTTTATGAAAAAAAAACCTTCTGGCTATTTTGATTGCCGCTTCATTTGCTTCAGCACCAGAGTTTACAAAGATAACACTGTCTGCAAAGGTATTTTTAACTAATTTTTTTGCTAATTTCTCTCCCTCAGGTATTAAAAATGAATTAGATATATGCCATAATTTTTTTGATTGTTTTAATAATGCTTTATTTAAATATGGATTGGAATGTCCTAGAGTATTTACAGCAATTCCACTCAAAAAATCTAAATATTTAGTACCATCTGTAGAGTATAAAAAGCATCCTTTGCCTTTTTTAAAAGCAATTTTTCTTCTGTTATAATTATTGGCCAATGCATTCATAAAGTTTAATTAAAAAATAATTCTTAATTATTCAACTCTTAGTTATCATGCTTATATTTAATATTTGTTGAAAAATTAAAAAAAACTATTGAATAAATAAAATATTAATGATCTATATAATGTTATATTATAATTAATTAATACCAAATATAGTGTTTTATGAGTTGGACTGAAGAAAAAGTTAACAAATTAAAAGAAATGTGGGGAAAAGGTCAAACTGCGAGCCAAATTGCTGAAATAATAGGTGGTGTTTCAAGAAATGCTGTAATTGGAAAAGCTCACAGACTAAATTTATCAACTAAAATTAAGGCAAAATCCTCATATCATACTAATAGAAACTTTGTAAAAAATCAAAATACTGAAATTCAACTCAAAGGCAAAAGAGGAAAGTTCAAGTCTCTACTATTAGATAAAAATTTTGAACCTGCAAGAAATTTAAGCTTAGAAGAATTAACAGAAGATACATGCAAGTATATGGAAGGCAATCCAAATGAGAGAGATGCAAATTTCTGTGGTAGAAAAAATGTCGAAAAATTTTCATATTGCCCTCTACATTTAATGGTAGTTTTTCAACCAAAAGGAAAAAAAGAAGATATTATAGATAAGGACGAGGAGGTCCCCAAGTTCATTGAAAAAAAAATAAAATCAGCCTAGTTTAATAACTTTTCTTTTGCTTTTTCAAATTCTTCCTCAGATAAAAGGCCTTCTTTCTTAAGATTATTTAATTTGACAATTTCATCTGAAATTTTTATTTTGTTTTTGTTTAAGATTTGATTGGTCTCAATATCATTATCTTTTTTGTCATCACTGTCGGAAATATCATCTTTTAAATTTCTTCTAGCTTCTATACCCATGCTAATTGGCTTAATAGAGAAAAAAATAACCGCAAATAGCAAAGCTACACAAAGACCTATAACTAAATAATTGAGCATTTTATTTATTTAATTTTTCTGATTAGCAAATTGTCCACCAGATCTCCAATTATAACTATATTTATTAATTTCATCTTCAAAAGTTTTACTTGCTTCATATCCTAAATCAAAATTTGTTTTATATAAACCAGATTTTATATTATCATATTTTAATAATTTAAGTTGATCCTCTGTCAACAAAGGATTCGGTAATAATTGTAAAATTTTAGCTGAAACAGTTGCTAATGAGTCTGGAAGAGGTAAAAGAATTCTTTTTTTTTGTATAGAATTTAATAATTTTTGAATTATTTCTTTAAATGTAAATGTTTTTGGTCCAATACATTCTAAAGTAAAATCATTATTTTTATTTTCGATTGTTTTAAATATTATATCCACTAAATCTGTAACATGGATCGGCATAAATTTTGTTTTACCATTATAGTAGATTGGCATAATTGGCAGTCTACTTAATAAAGTCATAAACCTAGTTGTGAATTTATCATCAACAGAATAGACCACAGATGGTTTTAAAATTACGGAATTAATAAAATTTTGTCTAATTTTCTTTTCACCTTCTAACTTGCTTTTAGCATATTTACTGTCTACTGCTTTTTCTACACCAAGTGATGATAAATGGATAAACTTTTCAATACTTAATTTATTGGCTTTTTGTGAGAGCAAATCAGGTAAATCTGTGTGAATTAATTTAAATTGGTCTTTTTTTTTTTCATATAATATCCCAATTAAATTTATACATATTGAACATTCCCTAATTAAATTTTCTATTTTCTTCTCGTTAAAATTGGTTATTTCAACTAATTCTAAATATCCTGGATTTGCTTGAGTCTTAAGTATATAGCCTGCTCTATGTGTATTCCTTGTTACAGCAGTAATTTTGTAGTTATTTTGAGATAACTTTCTTATTAAATTTCTTCCAATTTGGCCAGTTGCACCGAAGAGTAGAATTTCTTTTTGTTTCATATATATATTCTATCAAATGAATTTAGATATTAAATTACACAACGAGGATTTACCAGATCAATTAGCATTGGGTGACAATATATCAGTAGATTGTGAATTTATGGGATTAAATGTAGAAAGGGATAAACTTTGTTTAGTCCAAATATCCTCAGGAAACAATGATGCACATATTATAAAACTGAATAGAGAAAATTATAATGCTCCAAATTTAAAAAAAATATTAGAGAATGCAAAAATTAATAAAATATTTCATTTTGCTAGAGCAGATTTATTATTTATAAAAAAATACCTTAATGTAAAAGTAGAAAATGTTAATTGTACTAAAATTATGAGTAAAATTGCTAGGAGTTACAGTGACAAACATGGCTTAAAAGATTTAATAAAAGAATTTACAGGACATGATATAAGTAAAAACCTTCAATCATCTGATTTTGGTGGTGATCTAACAGAAAAGCAGTTGAATTATTGTGCGAAAGATGTTGTTTACCTTCATCAAATTTACAATGGACTTAATAAAATACTAATTAGAGAAAAAAGAGATAAATTGTATAAAGAAGCTATTAAATTTATTTATAGTAGAGTTGAATTAGATTTAGCTTCTTTTACTTCAGATATATGGTCTCATTAAATGCAGAAAGACAAAATTCAGAAAATTGCTAAAGATGTCATTCAGTTTGAGCTAGAGGCATTAAAAAATTTAAGAAATTATATTAATTCATCTTTCACTAAAGTTGTGAGACTTATACTAAACTGTAAACAAGGAAAAATTATTATATCTGGAGTCGGGAAAAGTGGAATTATTGCAAGAAAATGGGCTGCAACTTTTTCCTCAACCGGAACTCCATCTTTCTTTTTAGATCCGACAAATGCTAGCCATGGAGATTTGGGTCAAATTACTTCTAATGATATTGTAATATTAATCAGTAATAGTGGTCAAAGTGATGAATTAAATAATATAATTCAATATGCTTCTAGAAATAAAAATATCAAACTAATAGGTATTACATCAAAAAGAGATTCTATTTTATACAAAAATTGTGACATTGGGTTCCTTATGCCATCTATTAAGGAAGCTGGTCCAGAAAATATTGTGCCAACATCCTCAACATCAGCTCAATTAGCTCTGGGCGATGCTATAGCAATTTCTTGCATGAAATATAAGAAATTTACAAAACTTGACTTTAAAAAAATTCATCCAGGTGGAACTTTATCAATAAAACTTAAGACTGTAAGTGATTTAATGATAACTGGAAAAAAATTACCTATTGTTAGTGAAAATACTAAAATGAAAAAAGCATTAGATATTATAAATAATAAAAAACTAGGTGTACTTATTATTAAAGGTAGAAATGGTAAAACCATAGGTATAATAACAGATGGTGATCTGAAAAGAATTGCTCAAAAATATTCTAACTTTGAAAACCTTAAATTGATTAAAGTTATGAAGAAAAATCCAATAACTGTAGATAAAGACACATTAGCTGCATCTGCACTTTCAATAATGAATTCAAAAAAAATTACCGCACTTTGTGTTCATAAAGGAAAAGATATAAAAAAGACAATTGGATTAATACATATGCATGATATTTTGAGATCAAATATTAACTAATGTCTATTAAGTCATTCTTACAATTCTTATTGTTGTTATTGATATTTTTAATTATTTCAGCAATATATTTTGTTTATTTTTATTCTGGTCCATTAAAAAATGAAAATTTTTTAAGTAAAACACTTAATATAATTAATAAAGTAAAAATTGATGAAGTGAATATATCTGATCAAGAAATATTGGAAGATGTAATAATTACCAACAAAGAAAATATAAATAAAAAAAATGAAGAATTGAAAAAACAAAACGATTATAAGAATGGGGATATCAAAAAAGACAAAGTTAAAGATTTTTCTAGAAAAAACAAGAGTGAAGAAAATAAATTAAAAAAAGATAATCCAGAAAAAATTAAAAATCTAACTAAAGAAATAGAATATATAACTTCAAATAAAAAAGGGGATATATTTAAAATTTTAGCCAAATATGGACAAACAAATATTGATAACTCGAATATATTAGATCTAGACGTTGTCGATGGTCTTATTTCTTCAATAAAAAGATCGAAAATATATATTAAATCAGATCATGCAAAATATAATTATAATAATCAAAATTCTCAATTTTACAGCAATGTAGAAATAAAGTATGATGATAAGGTAATAACCTGTGATAATCTTGATTTACAAATTACAAAAAATTATGCGATTGCTTACAACAATGTTAAAATTCAAGATAGTAAATCTGTGTTAAAAGCACAAATGTTAACTTTGAATATTTTAACTAAAGATATAAACATAAACTCGCGAAATAAATTAGAAATAAAACCAAATTAATGGCTCTTATAAAAAAATTTAAAATTAAAAATTATATAAACAATGAAACTATTGTTGAAATAAAAAATGCATCAGTTTTTTACAATAAAAGGCAAATTTTAAATAATTTAAATTTAAAGATTAAGAAACAAGAAGTGCTCGGGATGTTAGGGCCAAATGGAGTAGGCAAATCGACAATTTTTAATCTAATTACTGGTTTAAAAGATCCCAATTATGGAGATATTATTATAAACGGAGTTAATGTTACTAAATTGCCAATTAATGAGAGATTTACAAAATTTAAACTTGGACTTGTACCACAATATGGAGGGTTAATACAGGACTTAACATTATTAGATAATCTTAAGTTGGTATCTGAAATACATATTAATGAAAAAGGATTAAGGGAACAAAAAATAAATAAATTGATATCTCAGTTTGAATTTGATGCATTACTTAACATACAAGCAAAACATTTATCAGGTGGTCAAAAAAAAAAAATTAGTCATCGCAATGGCATTAATTAATGATCCTAAAATTCTTTTATTAGATGAACCTTTTGCAGCATTAGACATATTAACTATAAAAATGTTGCAAGAAGTAATACTTAATTTACAATCGACTGAAGAAATTTCTGTAGTTATATGTGACCACCAGGCTAGAGATCTTTTGAATTGTGTTGATAGAGCAATAATTTTATCAAACGGTAAAATAATTGCATCAGGAAGTCCAAATGAAGTAATTAGTGACAAAGACGCAAAAACACAATATTTCGGTGATGAATTTAACATAAACTAATTCATCTATGGGTAATTTCATTGAGATAAAACAATTCATTAAACCTTTTGATAAAAATATAGAGGTAAGTTCAGATAAAAGTATTTCTATTAGAAGCGTTTTATTAGCATCACAAGCGATTGGTAAATCAAGGATATACAACCTACTACAATCTGAAGATGTCATTAACTCCTTAAATGCAATAAAAAAACTTGGAATTAAATTTAAAAAATTTGAAAAATTTTATGAGATAAATGGATTTGGAATTAATGGTTACGATACAAATAAAAAAATTACGATAAATGCTGGAAATTCAGGTACATTAGCGAGATTATTACTTGGTCTTTTAATAAATTCAAAAAAGCAAATTAAATTAATAGGCGATAATAGTCTATCGAAAAGAGATTTCTCAAGAATAGTTAATCCACTACAAAAATTTGGTGCAAATATATTTACAAAAAAAAATTGTTTACCTGTTAAAATATCTGGGACTGAATTTTTGAGACCAATAAATTATAATGAAAAATTAGGAAGTGCTCAGTGTAAAAGCTCAGTTATGTTAGCTGCCTTAAAAACACCAGGTGAAACTATAATAAAAGCAAAAAAATCGAGAGATCATACTGAATTACTTTTTAAGTATCTAAAAATACCAATTAAAATTTCAAAAACAAAAAATTATGATATTATTAGAGTTACTGGACCTTCAAACTTTAGGGGGTTTGAATACAAAATACCTGGGGACATAAGCTCAAGTTCTTTTTTTATAGTGCTTGCACTCCTATCTAGAAATTCAAAAATAAGGATAAGAAACGTCAATGTAAATAACTCTAGAACTGGAATAATTAAAATTCTTAATAAAATGAATGCTAAAATATCTATAAGAAATAGAAAAAATTACAGGGGTGAGTTACTTGGAGATATATTTGTTAAAAGTAAAAGAAATATAAAAGGAATTAATTGTCCAAAAAGTATGAACAGCTCAGCTATTGATGAATTTTTAGTTATTTTTCTAGTTGCTGCTAAGGCAAGAGGTATATCGACATTTAAGAACTTATCTGAACTAAACAAAAAAGAGAGTCCTAGATTAGAAATAGCAGTAAAATTTTTAAAAAAGATTGGAGTTAAATTGATAAGAAAAAAAGACAATATAAAAATTTATGGCAATCCAAAATTAAATTTAAAGGGAAAATATACTATTCGTAATTTTAGAAAAGATCATAGAGTATTTATGATGTCATGTATTGCAGCTCTGTCTTTTGGAGGTTCATGGAGAATTGAAGATAAAGATTCGGTAAAAACTTCTTTCCCAAATTTTTTAAAGTTACTTAAAAAATTAGGAGCTGAAATAATTTGAGAGAATTTAACAAAAAAATTGAATTTAAAATTGCAGCAGATGGAGGTAGTGCTTCTGGAAAAACGACTGGATGTGAGTTACTTGCAAAAAAATTAAAAATGAATTTTCTTTCTAGTGGAAGTCTTTATAGGTATTGTGCATTGAAAATAATAGACAATGGATACTCATATGATGCAAAATTTGTAAAAAAAATAGCCAAATCAATTACACATAAAAAATTAAAAAATAAAAAAATATATAATCCAGACGTTGCTTTGTTGTCGTCTGTAATTGCAAAAAAAAAATATGTTCGTACAGCTCTTAAAAGTTTTCAAAAAAATTTTATTAAAAATTCAAGATTAGTCATTGTTGAGGGAAGAGACATTGGGTCAAAAATTATGCCTAATGCTGATCTTAAACTCTTTTTCAAGTGCTCAATAAAAGAGAAAGCCAAAAGAAGACTAAAGGAATTTAGGCAAATGAATAAACAGATGACCTTGAAGCAAGTAGAAAAAGCCTTGTTTCAAAGGGATAAAGAAGACATTAAAAGAAAAATAAGTCCCTTGATTATGGCTAAAAATGCTGTATTAGTCGACACCACTAAATTAAGTATTAAGCAGATGGAGGCTAAACTTATTAAATTAGTTAGAAAGTCAATAATAGATAAATATGGAAATTTATAAAGATCTTAACACACCAGCATCACAACAGTTTGAAAAATTATTAAATAACCAGCTATCAAAAAATAAAATAGAAGAAGGTAAAATAATAGAAGGTAAAATTACAAAAATTACCGAAAAGTTTGTATTTATTTTTATTCCAGGTTTAAAAAGTGAACCAATTGTTGACATTAATGAATTAAAAATGATTGGGTTAAAAGACAAAATAGAAGTTGGTCAAAGCATACCCGTTTTACTTGAAAGAATTGAAGATAAAAATGGCGAAGTAATAGTGTCTGCGTTAAAGGCACAAAAAATAAAAGGCTGGTATAAACTTGAAAAGGCTTATGAAGATAACCAATCAATAATTGGAAAAATCACAACTAAATGCAAAGGTGGTGTAATTGTTGAACACATTGATACTGGATCTTTGATGTTCTGCCCAGGTTCTCAAATTAGTGATAAACCACTAAAGAATATAGATCATTTAATTGGAGTTGAACAAAAATTTGCAATTATTAAATTAGATAAACTTAGAGGTAACGCGTGCGTATCTCGAAGACAAATTGTTTCATCCAACAAAAGAGAAGATAAGGCAAAAATAATAGAAAAATTTAAAGTTGGAGATATCATTAATGATGCAGTTGTAAAAGGATACTCATCATTTGGTTGTTTTTTTGAAGTCAATAATGAAATAGATGTATTAGTACATTTACAAGAAATTTCATATTCAAGAGTTAATCATCCTGATGAAATATTTAATATAGGAGAAAAGCACTCTTTAAAAGTTATTTCAATAGATAAAGAAAAACTTCAAATAGGATGTTCAATAAAACAACTATCACCGGATCCTTTTGAGCATATATCAAATTATGAAATTGGCAGTAAATATAAAGTTAAGGTTGATAAAATAACTGATTATGGATGTTTCTGCTCATTAGAACCTGGCTTAAGCACATTACTTCATAGTAGTGAGATGAGTTGGACTAAAAGAAACGTTGCTCCAAAAAAACTATTTAAAATAGGGGATATGATTGACTGTGTTATTACTGAAATTGATAAAGATAAAAGAAGAATAGCTATATCACATAAATTAACTTTAGAAAATCCATACCAATCGTTTTTGGACAAATTTCCTGAAGGTAGTGAAATTAATGGTGTAGTATCGAGTACAAACGAGTATGCGTTATATGTCAAATTAGGTGATTTTGACATTGATGGTTTTTTACATGCAAACGATTTAAGCTACTTAGGTAAACCAGAAGATGAACTGAAAAAATTTAAAAAGGGCGATAAGTTATCAGTTAAAATTTTAGAAATAAAAAAAGATGAACAGAAAGTTCGTGTTGGATTAAAACAACTTGGAAAAGATCCATTTGATTGGTTCAATGGAAAAAAAGTAAATGATATAGTTACTGTACAAGTTATTTCTTCGGATAACAAAGGTTTGAATGTTAGACCTGAAAATTGTGAGCTAGATTTTTTAATCAAAAAATCAAACATAGCTTTAAATGCTTCTGATGCTAGACCATCAAGATTTGTCGGGGGAGAAAGAATAGATGCCGCCATATCAGAATTGAATATTGAAAAAAGAAAAGTAAGTTTAAGTATTAAATTATTAGAAGAATTACAAAATAAGGAAGCTGTTACAAAATTTTCTAGTCCTTTAAGTGGGAAAAATCTTCCTTTTTCATCACTATCTGAAAAATTAGGAGATAAAAAAAATAAAGATGATGAGTAATTAATTGTCTATAAGAAAATCAGATTTAATAAATAAATTAGCCGATAACTACCCAAATTATATTAAAAAAGACCTTAGGAAACTCATAGAAATTGTTATATCGGAGATTGGTAATTCATTAAAAAGACATGAAAGAGTTGAGTTACGAGATGTTTTTTCATTAGAGCCAAGACTTAAAAAAGCAAGAATTGCGAGAAATCCAAAAACAAATGAAAAGATATATGTTAAAGAAAAATATTCTATACTATTAAAAATATCAAAAATGTGGTCAAAAAAGATAAATGATAAAAAATAAGGTATTTATAGCTTGTGATACAAATAATATATCAAAAATTAAAGAAATAATTAAAAAAACTCAAAATTCTAAAATTAAAATTGGATACAAATTTGGCCTTGAATTTTTAAATTCTAAAGATGGTAGAAAGTTTGTATCAAATCTAAAAAATAAAATAATTTTTGCTGATTTAAAACTTCATGATATTCCAAATACATGTGTATCAACAGTAAAAGCAGTAAAGGATTTAAAAGTTAATTATTTAACGGTACATATAAGTTCAGGTATTGAGGCTCTCAGATCCGTAAAAAAAGTATCAGGGAAAATTAAGATAGTAGGCGTGACAATACTTACATCATTGGATAATAAAGCATTAAGAGAAATTGGTTTTAATAGAGACGTAAAAAAATTAGTTCTTCAACAAGCAAAATTAGCAAAAAAAGCAAAACTTGATGCAATTGTTTGTAGTGCACAAGAGGCTAAAGTAGTAAAAAAAATTTTCAAAAAAGAAATTATAACTCCCGGAATAAGATTAAATTCAAAAATAAATGATCAAAAAAGAGTTTTCACACCTAAACAAGCTTATAAAAATGGCGCTGATTGGCTTGTTATAGGAAGAAATGTTACAAAAGGCAACATTCAAAAAAATATTCAAGAATTAATTGATCATTTAAATCAATGATTAAAGGATTAAAAATTTGTGGGATCTCAGATCCTAAAACTTTAAACTATATTTTAAATCATCCTCATCCTC
>MDTG01312425.1_pt1 | contig 14205 bp, 17 predicted proteins | sample 811421 | NCBI WGS metagenome assembly MDTG01 (sample SAMN05326645, study PRJNA326480) | marine metagenome | isolation source: seawater | place: Pacific Ocean: South East | collected 2011
AAAAAAGCAATCAAAATGGCTATTTTTTTCATATTTTTCCCATTAATTATAATTAATCGGGACTATTATATTGAGAATGATTCTCATTTGCAAGCGTATTTGAGAATTATTTTCAGTAAAACAAGCAATATTTACTAGTGAAATATTAGCAACATATGAGCTAAATATTAGATTTTGTTTTAAATCCGACTAAATTCATTTACGATGTTTAAATGACAAAAATCAGCCTTACACCAGTTATTGACGTAGTTTTTATACTTTTAATATTTTTCATGCTTGCTTCAAATTTTAATAAAGTTGGACAGGTAAACATGGATATTGCAAAAGAGTCAACCAAAGCAAGCGAGGAAGATATTAAAATATTCAAAATAATGATTCATCAAGATGGAAGTTTAATGGTTGAGAATAAAGTCTATAACGATGATGAAATTTTGACAATGATTCAAATTGCAATCAAAGATCTTTCGAAATATTCAATAATTCTCACATCAAAAAATGATGTCACATATCAGAGATTATTAACTGTGATGAGTTTTTTAAAATCAAATAAAATAGATAACATATCGATAGGTATAAAAAAGAATGAAACTAAAAAATAGAAAAAGAAAAGATTATGATGATGATAGTCTTCTGCCACTAGTAAATATTATTTTTTTGCTATTAATATTTTTTATGATTGCAGGTGTAATTGAAGAGAGAATTCTAAAAAATGATATAGAACCTCCGCAAGCAAAATTAAGTAAGTTTGAAAATAGAGAAATTACAAAAATTTTTATAGATAAAGATAATATAATTACTTCGAATGACAAAATAATAAAATTAGAAAATATTAAAATGCTTTTTAAAGGAGAAAAAAATAGAGAGGTTCTGCTCATAGCTGATAAATCTCTGTATGTTAAAGATATAAACTCCTTACTTGATAAGCTTCATGAAAATAAAGTGACTAATATAAAATTACTATCATTAACAAATGCAAACTGACTACTTAAATAAATACATTTTTATGTCCCTTGTAATCCATGTGATATTTCTTGTCTCAATGAAAACTAGTACCGTAAAACATGATGTAAGTCAGATAGGTGAGCAAGGTATGCAAATCCAGATGGTACTAATACAAGATGATTCCAATGATAAAAAAGAACCAGAATCATTGCTAAGTGAAAAAAAGAAAATCCTTAAAGATGAAAAAAAAGAACAACAGGCTATAGTTGACAATCGCCTCCAAGGAGATAAAGCAAAGAAAATATATCAGTCATATTATGGAGTTATTCGTAACATTCTTGATTCTAATAAAAAATATCCTCTGCTTGCATTACAGAGGCGTCAAGAAGGAACTCCTATCGTAGAATTTACAATACTTAAAAATGGTGAAATTACAAATTTTAGGCTAGTCTCTTCTGGGCATAGACTTCTTGACAGAGAAGCAAAGAAAATTGTTCTTAAATCTGCCCCATTCCCACCAATACCCTCCTCTATTGGGAAAAAGCGCATCAATCTTAGAATACCAATTAACTTTAATCTTCAATATTAGTTTTATACCATTTTAGTTTATCTCTAAGTGCTACGACACCACCTATAATGAATATTGTTGGTGCTTTAGGTTTTTTTGTTTTAACAAGATTTGGCATTTTTTTAAGTGTAGAAATAAATTCCTTCTGTGTGTTGGTAGTTCCTTGTTGAACAAGAGCACATGGTGTCTCAGCAGATAATCCGTTACTTATCATCTCTCTACATATTATATCTATTGATACAAGTCCCATATAGAAGACGATGGTTTGGTTAGGTTGAATTAATTTTTTCCAATCTAATTCCAGTCTTCCTTCTTTAAGATGTCCTGTTACAAATATACAGCTTTGGGCATAATCTCTGTGTGTCAATGGAATTCCGCTGTATGCTGAGCATCCACTAGCACTTGTTATTCCTGGAACTACTTGGAATGCTACTTTTTCATCAGCTAAAGTTTCAATCTCTTCTCCACCTCTTCCAAATATGAATGGGTCGCCGCCTTTCAACCTCAATACTTTTTTGCCTTCTTTTGCATACTTAACAAGTAATTGATTAATTTCTTCTTGACGCACTACATGATTGTCTCTTTCTTTACCAACATATATCTTTGTGGCATCTCTTCTTATGAGATCTACAATAGATGGATGTACCAATCGATCGTAAAGAGCGATATCCGCCTGTTGCATTAATCGAAGAGCTTTGAATGTTAGCAGATCTGGGTCACCAGGACCTGCTCCAACCAGATAGACTTCACCTTGATTAGCAATATCCTCGTTAAAGCTCTCAATTTGAGAATCTAAGAACACTTCTGCTTCCTCATTTTTTCCGGCAAGGACTAATTCAAGAAATTTGCCATTTAGCATTGTCTCCCAAAAAATTTTATTCGAAGAGAACTTCTGCATTTTATTCCTAACTTTTATCCTGTTTTTTGAGACGATCTCTGCAAGTTTTCCATAATTCGAAGGTACCATTGTCTCTAACTTTGTTCGTAATACTCTCGCTAAGACTGGAGATGCACCACCTGTCGATACAGCAACAGTTATATCACCTCTTTCTAAAATGGAAGGAAAAATAAAATCACAGATATCAGGCTGATCGACAACATTTATAATAATATTATGTTTATCACAATCCAACGCTATTTCTTCATTAAGAGAAACGTTGTTAGTTGCTGCTATAACAAATTTATATTCTTTGTTTTTCAACAGATCATCAGAATATTCTTGTGTAATACATTTTATATTATTTTTTTTAGCTAACTCTAAAATATAATCTGTAAAATCAATAGAAACAATTGTAATGTCTGCATTAGCTTTAATCAGTAGATCAATTTTCCTCTCTGCGACATCTCCACCGCCAACTATCAAACATGGTAACTTATCAAGTTGTAAAAAGAATGGGAAATATTTCATGGGATCTATTTAGAAATGCCGGCTTTTTTATACCACTCTTCAGCTTTCACTAAATCTTGTTTCACAATTTTCCCCTCTTCATAAATCATTCCAAGGGTAGTTGCCGATCCCATCATTCCCGCTGCTGCTGCTTGTTCAAACCATTCTATACAAAGCTCAGAATTTTTATCGGTGCACTCGCCTTCAAAATACATAAAACCAAGAGCATGCATTGCAAGAGGTAGACCATTCTCAGCTGCACTTTTCATATATTGAAATGCTTTCTCCTCATTTGCTAAGCAGCCGAGACCATTTTGCAGCATGATAGCCATTCGATACATGGCGTCAGGATTTCCTTCCTCAGCAATTGGAGATAATAATTTAGTAGCATGAGCAAAGTTTTTTGTTTCAAATGCTGCTATGCCACTTTCAAGTTCCATCGCTCTATTTTCCCTGGGGTCCATATTAATTTAACAAAGCCTCGAGTTTACCATCCATGTCATGTTCAATAAGATCATCAAAACCTCCAACATGGTAATTGCCTATGAAAATTTGTGGAACAGATTTCCTACCTGTTTTTTCCATCATTTCTCGCATAAGAGCTATATCTGAGTCAATCATAATTTCCGTATATTCAATATCTTTTTTACTAAAAAAATTTTTAGCTCTGACACAGTAAGGACATATGCGTGTACTATATATGACAACTTTCTTCATAAGCTTCGATTTATGGGTAGTGTTTGATTTCCCTTTTTACATTCTTCTGCACAATTATACCAATAACATCATAGGAATTATCAAGTTTTATTTCAGGATAATCTTTATGCAACGCAAACAGATATTTTTCTCCGTTTAATATATTAAATCTTCTAAACCACCTTACTCCATCATATTCTATAAATACATACTGGCCGTCTCTGCAAGTACCTGACGGATCCACTATTACTATACAATCTTTTGGAAATTCAGGTTCCATGCTATTGTCTGTTACCTGTAGCGCATACGGTTCTGATGAACCACATTCGCTATGCATATCTGTTAGCTGGTTATTATCCTCATTCATTTAAATTTCATCCTCATTCATTTAAATAATTTTAAAACTATACTTACTACGATACTGAATATTATTGCACTTGTAACTGGGAAATAGAGATTAAAGTTATTTTTTTTTACTATAATATCACCAGGCAAACGACCAAATCCAAGGTTATTAAGATAAGGAAGTATCACTCCGAGTAATATTAGTATAGCTCCTAAAATAATTAGGGCCTTTTGCATGGCTAACCTGTATTCCTCATACCAATCGCAATTGCATGAATAGTTCTAAGTAAAGGATCAAAATTTACTGTGTCTTCACCTGAGATTTTTCTATGTTCCTTTAGTAACATAACTTGAATATAATTTAGTGGATCTAGATAAGGTTGTCTTCTACTCAAAGATAATGACAATTTTTTATTTTCAGAGAGTAGTTCATTAGACCCGACAATTCCCAATATAGTCGATATAGTTTCTTTAAATTCTTTTTCAATATCATTAATAATTTCGCCCGCTGCCTGTTTATTCTCTACTAGTTGAGAATAATCTCTCGCTATTCCTAAATCAGATTTAGCTAATGCCATTTGAATATTGTCTAAAAGGACTCGAAAAAATGGCCACTCCAAATACATTGATTTAAGCTTTGTAATATTATTTGGATCTTGAGAAATAATATCTTTTAGTGCAGTTCCAAGCCCATACCATGCAGGTAGTGTATGCCTGGATAATGACCAACCAAAAACCCATGGGATAGCTCTTATTGAATATTTTGAACGTTGAGTTTTCTTACGGTGTGAAGGTCTTGAACCAATATTCAATTCGGCTAACTCCTGTACTGGAGTAGCCTCATAAAAATAATCCATTATGCCTGGCTTGTTATCAGTTAAATCTCTATATTTTTTTTCACCACTTTTCGACATTTCAGACATCAGTACTTCAAAATTATTTCTACAAACAGCGTCGTCAACAACTAAATGCTTACTAGCTTTGATAAGCCCGCTTATTGCAAGTTCAAGTTCGTAGGATGCTGATTGAGGAACTGCATACTTATATGATAAAACTTCACCTTGTTCTGTAATTTTTATCATTCCCCTGACAGTCTCATTGGGCTGAGCTAAGATTGCGTTATGGGTAGGTCCACCTCCTCTTCCAACAGTACCTCCTCTTCCATGAAATAATTGACACTCTATCTTATACTTTTTAGAAATCTCTAAGACTTGTTGTTGAGCTTTGTATAAACTCCATGAGGAAGACAAGATACCTCCATCTTTACAAGAGTCAGAGTAACCTAACATGACCTCTTGTAGCTTAGAATCTTTATGGTCACTGAGTAGCCCCATATAAGTTTCGTTGCTGAATAAGTCCTCCAGAATCTCTTCGATCCTAGTAAGATCATCTATAGTTTCAAAGAGCGGAGTAACCTGGAGAGAAGATACAAGTTTATTATCTTTTTTAAATACTAATCCAGATAATTTTGCTAGGGCAAGTACCTCAAACACATGACTTGCATGATGTGTCATAGATATAACATAGTTGCCAAACGCATTAACACTTATCTCATCTCTTAGTCTGACCATCACACTAAATACATCTAATACTTTTTTTGATGAATCGGATATTTTCTCATAGACATCTCCCATAGATGTGTCAGATCGAATAAACTTTTCTAAGATAGAAATTTTTAATTTTTCATCCATGGACGTATAGTCTACGCCTTGAGATTTTTTTAATATCTCAGATATTGCATTAGAATGATTTGTGGATTCTTCTCTAATATCAAGATTGACAAGGTAGAATCCAAAAGTCTCAACCAGCCTTATAAAGTCATTTAACCCATAGTCACTTAAGATTCCATCATTATCGGATAACAATGAATCTTTGATTAGATATAAATCATTTAGTAGTTCTTTTTCTGACTTATAAGCATGCTCGGCATGTGTGTCTTTGTTCTTTCTCAAGTTGACAATATTTTTTAATCTTTGATTTAGTCTATATCTTATAATTTTGAATTTTCTACGATATGGCTCTTTTGCAAAATCTTGTGTCGTGTCTTTAAATGCTGATGTTAAATACTTTTCATCATTTATACATGACTCCATGAATTCTTTTGATGGATTGGTTAGTTCCAAAGAGTGCGTTATCAATGTTGAAAGTTTTTGAGCTCTTCTCATATACTCATGAATAGCTGTTTCTGCATGCATGTAAACTGCTTCTCTAGTAATGTCTGGAGTCACAAATGGGTTGCCATCTCTATCACCTCCTATCCATGATCCAAACCTAATAAAACTAGGAACTTTTATATCATCCGTATGGTAAACACGTTTAATAGCTTTTTCTAAATCTCTGTAAACCTCAGGGATGGCCTTAAATAATGATGTCCGAAAGTAATAAAGCCCATTTTCTACTTCATCAATAACTGTTGGTTTTCTAAGTCTAACTTCATCAGTTCTCCATAAAATGAGGATTTCTGCTTGAAGCTCCTCAATTAACTCTTCTCGTTTAATAGACTGGCCTTTATAAGATCTTAGTTCTAAAATAGTATTAAAAATTCTTCTCATTGCCTCAAGTTTACTTCTTCTCTTTGCTTCCGTAGGGTGAGCTGTAAACACAGGTGCATAGTGAAATGAATCAATTAGAGTCTGAAGTTTATTATTATCAATCTCGGATGACTTACAATCACGAAGCGTTTGATCAAATGATCCCTCCCACGATTCAAAGCCATGTGCAAGTCTATCTGTCCGATTTAAATGCTGATGTGCTTCTTCAGCAACATTAACAAGAGCAAAATATTTAGAAAAAGATCTTATAACATTTTTAAGAGTCTTGGGTTTCAATCTCTCAATATATTTAATCAATTGATCATGTTTATTTTGACTATTATCTTTTCTTAAACTAATGAAACCTTTTCTTAGCTTTTCAACAGCTAGATATACTTCAGGCCCAGCGTGAGTTTTTATGATATTCCCAAGCAACTTACCAAGTAACTTAACACTTGATCTCAGCTGTGCATCATTTAATTTATCGAAAGTTTTAAGGAATTCACTCATAGTTTTTTAAGGATATTACTGCAATTAACGTGCCCCTTTTTGAAAGCAGTGCCTACAATAACTTTAAAATAAACAATGTGCAAGCTTGACAAAAACGAATTTACTTATTTTTCCGCTTACTTTGGAAGAACTTTTTAAGCAGTTTTTGTGATTTGTCATCATCATTGTACCTGATTGCTTTAGGCTTATGGTGACAGGATGTGGATTCAAAAATCTTAGGCCCATTTAGAATGCCTCCACTCTTCTTATCCTCGGCACTAAATACCACACTCGTTAATCTTGCAAAGCTAATTGCTTGAGCGCACATAGGACACGGCTCCAAAGTACTTATTATACTACAGCCATTTAATCTTTCTCTTCCGGTTCTTGACATTGCTAATCTTAAAGCTAACATTTCTGCATGATCCAAAGATGATTTATTTGATTTCATTTGATTAAAGCCTGGCGCAATTACTTCATATGTATCATCTTTGTAAATCACAGCTCCAACTGGGACTTCATCATTTTGATAAGAAATTTCTGCAAGCCTAAATGCAAAATCATACAGTAATGCTAATTGATTGTTCACTTTAAAATCTACATAGTCTCTTTGAATTTAACCATCTCACCAAGTGGCTTACCAATTATCTCATCATTCCTCATGACACAATTTCCTCGAATAATTGTATGAGTAGGCCAGCCTTTAACTTTCATACCATCATAAGGAGACCACTTGCTTCTGGATTTTTGTTGGCTATTCTGAATTGTCATTTCTTTATTCATATCTACAATTGTAAAGTCGGCATCATAACCTTCTTGAATCCTTCCTTTGCCAAATATTTTATGGACGCGTTCAGGCCCATAACTCCAGAGACTTACTAATCTTGATAAAGTCAGTTTATTGTTATTAACATGGTTAAGCATTATAGGCACAAGAGTTTGTACGCCAGGAGTCCCACTTGGAGATTGTGGATAGATAGATGACTTCTCCTCCAAAGTATGAGGTGCATGATCTGATGCAATAATGTCTACAATTTTTTTATTAAGCGCGTTCCAAAGAGCATCTTGATGTTTTTTCTCACGTATTGGTGGATTTTGTTGAGCTAGTGTTCCCAGTCTCTCATAACAGTCTGGTGCATGCAGTGTAAGATGATTAGCTAAAAGCTCAACACTTGCTACATCTTTATTCTCAGATAAAAAATCCATTTCATCAGAGGTGGTTATATGAAGAATATGAACTCTTCTATTATGTTTTCTTGCAAGAGAAACAACACGTTTTGTTGCTGATAGACAACTCTCCGGTGATCTCCATTTACAATGCATTCCAACATCATTGCTATCTCCAAGTATAGTTTTCATATTTTCCATCATAATCATTTGGTCTTCAGCGTGTACTGCAATAACACGACTACCGTTTGAAACAACCGATTCAACCTCTTCATCAGTGGCAGTCATTAGATCGCCTGTACTTGCGCCCATGAAAATTTTTATACCGCAAACTCCTTTAAGATTTTCCCATTCAGATAAATTCGAAGAAGTTCGCATAGTACCCCCTAGATAAAATGCATAATCTGACCACGCTCCCTTCCTAGCACGTTTTAATTTATCTTCTATAGTTTCTGGAGTAATAGTTAATGGGTTTGTGTTCGGCATTTCAAAGATTGAAGTAACACCACCTGCAACTGCCGAAAGCATGCCTGACTCTAGAGTCTCTTTACCTTCAAGGCCTGGTTCTCTAAAGTGAACTTGAGAGTCTATGACCCCTGGAAGTATTGTTAAGTTTTTACAATCAATTGACTGTGCCGATTCATATTTTTTATCGGAAATAAGTGAAATCTTTCCATCATTCACGTACACGTTTGTAAGCACTAAATTATCCTGGATCATTACGTGCCCATTATTAAGACTAAGCTGATAACTTCTTTCAGTCATATATATCAATATGCTATCATTTTATGAATAATTATGCATAATACGTTGTACAACAATGCAAAGAATATTAGATAATTTTGGATTAACAATTTCAGCAGCGTGCGCAATTCACTGCATTTTATTGCCTGTTCTTGTCATTTTATCACCATATATTGAATTGGCTTTTTTTACTTCGCACGAATTTCATGAAACTCTTATGTACTTTATCCTACCGACCTCTCTCGTAGCATTTACCATGGGATGCAAAAAACATAACGATGATATTGTAAAACTCGGGGGTATTTGTGCAATCTTCGTGTTATTGATTGCCTTGTCATTACATGAATTCAGTGAAACACTATCCATCATACTAACTCTCTTTGCCAGTAGTTTATTAATATTTACGCATCTAAGAAATAGAACGCTTTGTGCGGAAAAAGATCATTGTTGTACTGACTGATTAATAAGAATTTCCTATTCTAATAACTACTCACAGACATTCGCTATACATTCGATTTCATCTTAGCATTTAAATTGATAAAACAATCGAGGAGAAGATTTATAGAGTTATCACGAATGTCTATTCGTGATTAATGGGTATAATAACTGCCTGAAATGGTCCGCTGCTGAAGCCAACAACATTTGGGTCGCTACCATCTTCGAAGATTGTTGAGCCCTCAGTAATTCCAAAAGCAACATCAAATCCTTTAAGGTTAGTTGTAACATTTACTGGTGTACCAAATGTCTGGTAACCTCCAAGTGTTGTAACTTCACCTGCAGATGTAGCTTTGTGGCCATTAGAATCTAAAAGAATTCCAGTTATGTCACTTCCTGTATTGTTTAAGTTTTCAGCAGTTGCTGTTGCTTGCATTCCTGCTGTACCTCCATCCAAGTCGGTCATGACTGAACCCCATATTCCTGGAGTGATTGCAGCTGACCCACATGTAGAATTCTCATCAGAATCAGAGCCTGTTCCGGATAATGTAGAACAATGAATACCATTATCAGTTCCACTTTTAAGCCCTTCTTTTGCTTCATTAAATATTCTTTGTTGTTTGACATAAAAAATATTATCTATGTGCATATACCCATGGGTGTAAACGCCTGCTGGTGGCTTAGTAAATGTTGCGCCAGTAAAGTCTACCTTAGTTGATCCTGTTACATCAACACGCACACCCGAGCCTCCATCTAAAATTTGAACACACCCCCCAGCAGTTAAATCTGCGGCAGCTGTAGTTGTAGGTTGAGTAGGTGCAGATGTGCATAAATACATTTGATACATTTCTATTCCATAGGAATCGGGTTGACTTCCACAGTTACTATTTGTGATCGTAGTTACACCGGCACTTACTGTGCATGTAGCATTACCCGTAAGTGGAAAAATAAAAAGAATGATAAATGTAAATATAAATTTTTTCATTGTTAAAACCCGCTAGCTGTTACAGTAAAGGCTCCGCCACCTCTTACAGTAATAATATTATTTTCTCTTCTAACTTTCTCGTACATTCTCTGACTATCAAGTTTGCCATAATTATATGCATTACTTGAAATTGTAAATAAGGGTGCGCCCGCAGTGGGCTCACTACAACATAGTACATAATTTAGTTTAAGGAACGTGCTGCTGCTCATAGTACTATCATCTTGAGAGCCTACCTCAACTGATAGACGTGTTGTTGGTTTCATATAAAGGCTGATATTCTCACCATCTTTTATATTAAGCGTTTCAGTATTCCACTGATAAGCTTTGTAGTAAAGCTTTGCCCAAGGGAGATATGGTAATTGAAGTCCAACCTCTGCATCATATCCACCGGCTGCAACTTCAGGGACTCCATCAACATGATGTATCTCAGTTTGTGCCTCATAGAAATTCAAATTGATATCATACACAGTTGATTTCATTTCAAACCCAAGCCCAGTTCTAGCATGGCCTGTATTAAATTCATGATCATAAAAGATATTAAAACCGTAAAGTTTGGTCATCTCTTGGTTAAAGGTTCTAAAAATTAATCCAGTGTTATGTGTTTCTCTATCATTAAATGTCGAATAGGAGACTTGAGTTAAGAATTTATTAAACTCATCTCCTGTTAATTCAAATAATGTAATGGCCCTGAATGTAGGCTTAGAATCCTCTCTTGATCTAGTTTCAACTTCAATAAGCCTTAGACTTTTCAAATTATCTCTTGCCCATGTTTCTATTGCTGTGTCGCCATAGGAATATGCATTTTGAAGCACGTTATTTTTTATTTGGTTTACGGCTTCACCTGCGAACAAAGGTCCAGAAAGCAATACAATAAACGAGACTGTAATTAATTTTTTCATTTTTCCCCTCAGACCTAAAAATATAACGCAAAGTTCTGCCAAATAAAAGGTTATTTAAGGAGATAAATCCCATTATTTACTGGGAGGTTAGTTTTCAATATTATTTAAATTGTGTAAGTTATCCAATGCTGGTTTATAATTCGAATCAATTTTAAGCGCTAATTCAAACATATTTTTTGATTTCAAATTCTCTTTTATTGCAAGATAAGCAATTCCAAGATTATTATATAACTCCTTTGATTCTAAACTCTCAGACATGGCTTTTTCCAAAATCTCAACACATTTTTTATACTTAGTATTTTTTAGATAATGATTTGATATATTTATATATGGCATAGGGTCATTTGGAGTCAATTCTATTACTTTAAGATAATGGCTTTCAGCTTCATTTGGATTAATTCTGTTATAGACATTAGCAAGATTATTGTGGGCTACCGATGATTCATTGTCTAACTTAAGTGCTTTTTTATAAAATTCGACTGATTTGTCATAATTCTTTAAATGTGCGTATATTACTCCTAAGCTATAAAATGATTGAAAGTTTTTTTTATCTAATTTGATAGCTCTCTTATGCTCTTGAATTGCAAATTCTAGATTATTACTTTGATATAGGATATTTCCATAATTAGAGTGGTAAACAGAAATTTCAGGTTGTAACTCGATTGCTTTCATTATATTTGATTTTGCTTCATCTAATTTATTATGAACAAGTTCAATAAGTGATAGTAAATGATATGCATCACTATTTTTATCATCATGGTCAATTATTTTTTTATACAGAGATTTGGCTTCCTCAAACTGATTACGTGATTGCAAATCAATAGCTTCTCTCATTGCTTGGTCAATTAAGAATTCTGACATTGCTTTTGTCTTTTAACTCCTCTTTTACTCTATTAATAACTGAAATCCAATCGCCAGGAATATCTTGTCTAAACATTTTAACACTTTTATACCATGGTGTTGAATGTCTATGAGTGATATCCCATCTCCAATTAGGAACACATGGAATCATTAAGAATGTCTCAATGTCTAGCGCTCCAGATAAATGAGCAACTGCATGGTCAACAGTAATAACTAAATCGAGCCTTGATATTGTTTCTGCGAGCTCGTTAAGATTTGAATAATCGTATTTATAGCTGCAAAAGTCCAATAGGTTCTGATCATCTATATATTTATCTAACGCAATTACGTTGTAGTCTTCTATAAATAAGTCTTCTATGTATTTTTCGTCGATAGTTTCATCGTCATGGGAATTTGAATTTCTATCTGTTTCTAGTACCAGTCCGATATTCAATTTGTCTTTTTTTATGAATTCTTGGTTCCTTTGCTGTATATCTAAGTATGGAAAATCCTGAATCACTCTATTTGGATTTAATTTTAAGACATTCATAAACGAACCAATATAAACATAATAATCATGCTCAGGGAAAATATCAGGTGAGATGACTTGATCAACCCAACTTTGTTGTGAGAATAAATCATATGCTTGATCATTGCATTGAAGTAATATTTTACAATTATCTTTTTTAAGCTCACGTGCAAATCTAACAAAATGAATCAAGTTCTCATTAGAGCCCTCATCCAAAATTAATAATGCCTTGCCTTCTAGATTTTGTCCTGTCCACTCTTTTTTGAGTTGATCATTATTATATTTGAAAAGTTTTCGTCTCCACTCATACTCACGCCAACCATTTTCATAATCACCAATAAGTAGATAACATAAGCCGAGGTTAAGATGTGCCTCTGCGTAATCCGGCATAATATCAATACATTTTTTAAAAGATTTTATAGATAAATCAAATTGTTTCTTCTCTTGATAAACAATTCCAAGAAGCATATGTGACGCTATGTGATCTGGTGATAACTCAAGTGCTTTGTAAAATGATGAAATAGCATCATTATATTTTTTTAGTTTACGATAAGACTCGCCGAGATAGAAATGGACCTGAGAAATTTTATCATTTAGCTTAATCGCATCTTGAAAAGGCTTGATGGACTCTTGATAATCTTTAGCGGCACTATAAGCACAGCCTAACGTTACATGATATCCAGGATTTGAAGAATTTATTTCTAATGATTTCTTGACTAGTTGTATGGATTCCACAAACTCTTGCTTATATATTTTAATAGATGCCAAAACATGAAAAGCATCTGCATTATCGTGTTTGGCTAATATTTCATTACAAACTTGTTCTGCTTCAGAAAATTTATTCTGACCTAGATAATTAATAGCCTTATTAATTTCTTGTTGAACTATATCTTCTTTATCATCACTCATATTTATTCGATGCATTTTATCTTAAGACAAAAAAAATTTCTATTCGATAATTAGATTACAAAAAAAGGAGAGTTAAACTCTCCTTTAATTGTTCTCCTCATTTAAGCAAATTTTATGGTGCGTATGAAAACGGACCTGATAAACCTACTCTATTTGGTTTTGGGCTCCAATTTTGGCCAAAATCAGTGTATGACTGTTTATTGGTTTTATTTACCTCAACAGGAAAGCCAGGGTTTATTGCCAGTGGATGAAATTCACATTTTGCTACATTTCCATTGCCATCCTCTACAGCATCCATATCCCATTCGCCTGCGCCGTCCACTTTGAGAGTTTTCTTATTTCCTGATATGTCGCATGTGATAGCTGCTTTTTTAACACCCATAACTTCGCCAACAAGACTTGCTATGACTCCCAAGTGTCCACCATGCTTACCGCCAAATAATTCCTCAAGCGCTTTTGCTTGATCATCAGAGGCATTTTCATCGATATAAAGTGCAATTTTAAAACCGCCTTCAGTTAGTTGTGGACCGGGTGCGTGCAACCAGATTGATACTTTAAGACCATCTAAAGTTGTATCGTTCAAATGTCCCTTTTTAATATCCCACACTAACATTGCCTCACAAAAACCTTCGGTAGGTGTTTGCAAATATAAACAAGGGCACATTATGTCGCAGTTACAATTTTCTGCATAATTCCCTTCTAAACTCCAAGTCATGATTAACTCCTATAAATTCTAATG
>MDTG01108827.1_pt1 | contig 14202 bp, 4 predicted proteins | sample 811421 | NCBI WGS metagenome assembly MDTG01 (sample SAMN05326645, study PRJNA326480) | marine metagenome | isolation source: seawater | place: Pacific Ocean: South East | collected 2011
GATGTCAAAATTATAGCAGGCGGCGATAAAAATACTCAATTTGACTCAAATGGTTTTCAAATAAAAGAAAACGGCCGCATACATTTAATAGCTGGCAATGGTGACTATCAATATCAACAACCAATACCAGTGGGCTACAATTTAGTAAACTGTTTGGAACAGATTGTGAGGTCTATAACAAAAACTTTAACATTATTAGATAATTTTATGACTAGTCAAATAGATTTCAACGCAGCGATAGCAGATCACGTACACCCAGAATGTAACGCTGGAATTATTTTAGCAAATCCGCTTCTTCAAGGTGTTAATAAAATAATGAATGTATCAAATACTCAAGACCAATTACAATTAACACTTCAAAAAGTAAATGTTAATAATATAAGAAGCAACTACCTAAAGGATGGTGGGTTTGCCTACGTAAATAGCAAATACAATACTACAACATAAGGATAAAACATGAGCGCACTTTATATTCCATTTAAAATTGACTTATTTCATAGAGATACAAGTATCACATTTGGGCCAAGATTCAAAGGAGAAAGAGGCAAAGACATTCTTGCCGCGAAAATCGCATTAGGTATTTTACGGCCAATTGCGGAATCTGAAAATTTTGAATCTAGCGTTTCTTTCGATCCCGATGTTCCGTTAGACAATCAAGGATGGTTCGATTGTGCAACAGGCTTAGGCACAGATCTCATGCGCGCCACGTTATTTGATTCCTCTTTAGAAAATGCCTTATTAACTTATCAGATAAACAATACTTTTTTGATAACAAGTTACATATTTTATAAAGTTGGAATTGTTGAGATCATGAGATCTTTTGATAATCCAGATTCGAGTTTTTTAACTAGAAGATCACTATTAATAGCTGGAATTGATGCTACCCTAGCTTTGTTCGAGTCGGAGTTAGGCACCTTAGGAGAAGCTACAATAGCAGTTATGCATGGCTGGACACCAAGCTCAAGACCTGAAAATGAGTCTTATAGGCATAATAGTTTTACATATAATGAGACAGACACTGTTGTATCTATAATTCCAAATTTTTTATATGAATCCTTAAATGATCTAACTTATCCACAAAATATCCAAGATTTAATCAGACAAGGTTGGGTGGTGCCAGGTAGCTTAAAGAGAGGGGTTGATTTCACACCAGAAGAAAGTGAAGATTTAGCTCTGAGGGTTCCTCCTTCACAAAACTGGAACACTACCCAGGGTGCCTCACCAGGTGATTCAGCAGACCAAACAGACGACAATTTTGCTAAATTAGAATACTACACTAATTTATCGGGGATTAGTGTACTTTACAAAGCCGCAACTTCTGTAATAGATTATTATATCGAAAATGATTTATTTTCTAAAACTTTAACAACTGAAGAATTAGCAGAAGCAGCCAGATCTGCCATATATCCAGACCCTTTTTCTAGTGAAGATCCTTTTATTATATCAAATACAAAGATTGGTATATATCTTTCTACTGATTTTGAACTAGATCCAAATAAATTACCAGTCAAAGATGAGCAAACTATTATGGATCTTGAAGAGACGGCCCTGCTAAGAGTTCTTAGGTATTTTAAAAAACCAGAGATATGGAATTTTCTAAGACAAGACCAAGAGTTCATAGGGGCTTATTATTCATCCGTGTTTGGAGATGAACCTCTACCAAATCATACAGGAATCTTTCCTAGAAAAATTACACAAAGAATGGTAGAAAAGATGGAAAATTTTACAAATTCTGTACCATCTTTTGATTCCGAAGAATTTACTGAATATAAGAAACAAAATTATTGGTCTATTTCAACAAAGGATATAATAGAATCAATTGAGGGTGATAACCTTCTTAGAGACTCTGTACAGTTGTGGAGAGAGATAGAGGGCCTTGGCCAGACAAGACCACTAATTAAGTTTATAAGATATATTACTCCAACTTTAAGACCTGGCCAAAAATATAGAGCGTATTTAGAAATTAATAAATCTAAACTTGATTTAATCAAAGATGGAGATAGTCTCCAAGAGCTACCCAGAGTTGAATCAGTACCAGAAGTATCTGACCCTTCAGCATGTCTAGACGAAAATTCGGAACAAGCACAAAAAAGTTACGAAGAATACAAAGCACACGCTATGAGACGACGAAGAGAGCTTGTAAGAGAGATTCGAGAGCGCGCCCAAGAAAGAGATCTAAGTAGGCCCACAACAGTTGATTTAGGGTCATTTGGGTACCTTCCCGGTATTCAAAGTTTTAATTTTAATGGACTTAGTGATTATGAACTAACTCAAAAAGTCATACAATCTGCTTTTCCAGCTGAACTTTTAGAAACTGCTGCTGTAGAAGAGCTTAATAGATTAAATGAATTAACAACAATGTCTCCAGGTTCATCGGGTACTGATAGTAATAACACTGATGAAGATGAAAACTCTTTAACAATTACTTTTCAGGATTTAAAACAAAGAGTGGAATCAGCCGCTTTTGATTTAAGAGAAAGCGCAAAAGTTATAAAAAGAGAGAGTATAAGGTTTGTACCAGGGTCAGGCTTCAATGCTGAGAACGAAGCTTTAAGATTAGAAGAGTTTGTTACTTCTCTTGGAGATGATGCTCTTCTGTTTGATGACGATACTGATATTGTTAGTATTCATTTTAATAAGGTAGAGACATCATCACCTGGTCCTCAAAATGGTAAAATAATCAGCAAGATAACAGTTGATGGAACAACATATCAAGAATTTCAAACAGAGGCGAATAAAAGACCTAGAACTGTAAACTATATTTCAAATATAAAAAAGATGACATCGTTTCCTAAACTAACAACTTTTTTTAGAGATGCCAGAAATTCTTGTCAAGATTTAGGAATTGATGTGGACAAGATGACCACCTACAAATTTGTTTCTAAATACACTTCAGGGTTAAAAATAATTGTAGATAAAACAGACACTTCGGTTTTTCAGAGCTGGGTGGACTCAACAGAAGATAAAATAAAATCCACTTGGACCACTACAAAAAGTAATATGGAAGCATCCTTTGATAAAAGTAATTTTAACTCTGATGCCGCCCTTCGTGCTCTTGGTCAAAAATGTACAGAAAGAGATATATATGAATTAGTATATAATAAGTTGTCATTACCTGCTTTGCTATGTGATTATATAAAATGCGTTAGACTGCCTCCTTTTGATATAAAATTACCAAGATTTAACTTTGATCCAATACCTGAAATTAAAGTGTTTGGCTGGCTATCTGGTTTAGACGATTTTATAGAAAAGCAAATGGATGAAATAAAAACTAGGCTTGCTTGTACTCTGGCAAAATTAATAATAGATAAGCTGGCTTTTCCTTTTTGTGAAGAGCAACTAGCTGAATTTATAAATACTAGTCCACAAACATTGCCGGAAGCTCGCCAAGCACTAATTGATTCTTTGGTTAGTACAGGTATTGTACCAGGTAAAGAAGATGATGCTAAAAACTTTTTTGATGCTACTGCCGGTATGTTAACAGGTAGAGAATTATGTTACTTACTAGAAGGTAATAGGCCAGACAACGCTACAATGTCTGCAGTACAAAGATTAGCTTCTACTTTCGGAGTACAGTCTGATTTAGATACAGATGAAAAATTAGTTAATTTCTTCGGTGTTCTAGGTTCATATTTACCAGATAATTTTTGTGAAGATATTGGTAGATCTACAACTGTAGCACCAACTAGTTGTGAGGATATTAATAGTTACACTAGAGCAGTAAGAAATCGATTAATGAGTGGAGACTCTTCCCTTTCAGAAGAAGAAATAGAAGAAGTTGTTGACCAAATAGAAAGAGAGAAAGAAGCCGAAGCTGAAAAACTAAAAAAACTTTTAGAAAATGGTTTTTCTGGAATGACTGCTCCCACATTTGAATTAGGAAATCCTGAATCTCCTTTATCCGACTTTCCAAATCATATAAAAAATCAATTGAAAAAATCAGGTACTAATTTTTTTAGTTCCGCTAAGACATCTTACACTGAAGATTTAGCAGAATATGTTCCATCATTGGCTACTTCTAGTCCTGCTAACATTCAAGTTTATGATCCTAGGTATAACGAGTCTGAAATTTTAGCTACAGAAACAGCCCTAGAACAGTTACAAAATTTTTCTTCTAAAATGACTTTTTACACAGAAGAACAACCAAGAGAAAATATAGACGACGTATATCCAACTGTTGCGAGATATGCTGACTTACACCAGCTTTTCGACACAGAAATTATTGAAGAAATTGATGCTAGATACGTTCCACGTTTAAACCGAGAAGGGCTAGAAGCCATCTTTGTCGATGGCAATATCGAAAGTTACAAAATTCCCCACGAGACTATAAAAGTTTCTTACCTATATAGAAATGAATCTAAAGATTTTCGAGTTACAGAAGAAATCGTTCAGGGAGCCAGAGTACATAAAAGAAGAATTAAGATAGACGGTCAAATAAATTTCGATGTTCAGATTGATTCTTTAAATGCTATTATAAACAGTCTTACTAGAAGAGTTCGACGCACGAGTTTTGGAAAGAAAAAAAGACTTAAAAAACAAAGAAATGTATATATACAGCAAAGAAATGAACTCATAAAACTTAGACAGGATCAAACCGCAGAAAGAGAGCCTGTTTCTTTAGAATTTTATTTAGATTACCAACAAAGAGCAAGAGAACAAGGTATTCCAATAGAACAGCGCTTAGAATTTGAATTAGTGCCGTTTACCAAACCTACAACTCTAGGGTCAACTTCTAAACAATATTCTAATTTTTCTTCTGAGGATGTAAGTGTATTTACTGCAGTAGGCGGAGGCGATCACTTACTAACATCCAATGGTTCCGGAGTTGCTTGGATACAACGAATCGCGACGTTGGCTGTAGACGATGCTGGAATTACTACTGATATCAGCGATCTAATTAAGGCAAAAAGAGCAAATGAGTTAGTTCAAGACAGAATAAATTCGCTAACAGATAGAATATCTCAAATTCTGCAGCGCGCCCCAAACATAGTTGAGGATTATATATTACTAGGAGTACAAAATATGCTGGACTCCGAAACCGAAAGAAACCTTGAGTCTATGCGAAGTGGTGAAAATGTAGAGCAAGGTGAAAATTCTTATAAATTAGAGTTTAACCCGGGTGGCTCTGTTTATTCGCCTTCAATAACAATGAAAGAATACCCAGCAAAACACGACAAGGATCGTTATGATATAATTTTTTCTGGTGATTATTATTTAGGACAGCTAAGTAAAGAAGAAAAAATAACTAAAAAATATTGTGAACAATTATTGCCAAATTGGGAAGATCCAGAGCTTACTCAGTTAGAAGGTACAGACGAAGCTTCTTTGGTTTTTGGAAAAAGAATCAAATTTAAAAACATAATAAAACAAAATGTAAAAAACTACTTTGATAATGCTTTTAGTAATACAGAGTACATTAATTTTTTAAAAGAAGATTTATTTAAAAAAACAACAGAAGGAATTTTAGAGTCCCTATTAGATGAGCTTTCAGATTCAGATTTGTTTGATGGTGATTATATTAGCCTTTTAGATAATAGAGTTGCTGGCAAAAGAACCATTAATAGAACTTGTGTATCAAATAGATTCTCTCTGGGATTAGGATCAATTATATCTTTTGATGATGTTATCATGGATGATGTAAGTTCTGAAATTGGTAAAGAAATGGCCAAGCCAGAAAATTCATTGGCAAATTCAGATTTTGATTCTCATTCTGGTCTAGACAAAGCTTTTCAAAATTTATCACTTAAAGCATTTATTAGAGTTTGTTTAATTGATACTTTTTTAAAAGGTGGATTAGCTTATGCTGTTTGGGACTTTGAACCCATCGCCGGTGAGAAGATTACAATTGATTATATCATTGAACACGTAAGACAACAATTAAATAATAGTTCAGATCTAAAAGAAATGTGGGGTAGAATTTTAGAAAGAGTTACAGGAATATCAAATAAAGATACCGCACTAGAATATTTTATAAAACAAGAGATAGTAAAATTACCAAATTATTCAAAACAAATCTTTAATCCGCAGGAATCAGAAACAGATTTTTACAATTGGTATTTTAGTCAAAACTTTATACCTCATTTTCCAGTTTACGGCTTTCTATCTGAAAGTATCCCTGAAGATGAAGAATTAAAAACTCAAGGCTATAGAAAAATTGGGTGGCTACAGACACCTGCAAACGGAAGATCGAGACCAAAGCATTTTGTTTTTAATACAGATAAGCCTTCTTTTTTTACAGAAGAATATATAAGAATTAGTATAACTTCTGTAGGTTCTTCTAATTTTGAGAATTACCTTAAAGAGTGGTACAGAGGTTTAGATACACCAAACAATTCCTTGCCATCAATAAGAGAAGGATACTTGTTATCACCAAATGAATTTGGTGCTTTACTAAAAAGTATACACGATCCGGATCCAACTCAATCTGCTGCCGCTAATGTAGAGACTAAAGAGCAATTTTTAGAATTTCTTACTGATGTTAGAATATTTCACGAAGTTAGGTTGTGTATTCTGGATAATTTAGTAGATGAGGACTCTGATAGTAAAATTCCTAAACAATTAAATTTTATAAAACAATCATATTCACAAGAAGATATAGCTGCGGAATCATTTGCTAATAGAGCTTTTAACGTGATTGCTCATATTGAAACTTTAGATGAAGAAGCCGACCAGATTGTAATTAAAGAAATACCTGCTTTCTCAATCCCTTTAACAAGTTTTAAAAGAGAAATGGACTTTGAAGATTGTTATAATATATTACTAGATATATCGACCCGGTCGCAATTTTCAGACTTAGGTGTTGCTAGTGACTATGATCCTGTTGATGATCGACTTGAAAGGGAATTAGATGCAGCTAGGGCTTTTATGATCAATAAACTATATGAATCAAAAGAATCGAAAATGCTATTTGAAAGTATATTCCCAATTAGAAGATTTATGTCAATGGTATCTGTTTATGCCACCAGTGTAGTATCTGGGTACAGTAGTATGCCGGATTTGTTAACTTCTACAAAATTAGCACTAACAGAAAACATTAAGGTATCAAATTTAACAAGAAATCAAAAAGCAGAGATACCCTTTTTTGCTCAATCAGAGTTTGCGAAACAACTGTTAGAAAATTTTCCAACGAGTGAAGATTCATGCTTAGAGTTTCCAGATTTGTTTACAGATTTTTGGAAAAAGATGATAAGAGATATGATAAAGCTTCTAAAGAAGATGCCTTCAATAATATTGAGAGGAATAGCTAACCAATTAGATCCCGGATATCAGGAAATGCGGCAGCATTATATGAACTGTGATATTAAAAATCTAACATTTAGAGGTGTAAAGCCCGCGGGCACTATTGATTTCAAATTAACTAATGGTTTATATCTCGAAGGCCGCAGCCGGGATCCCACCGCCAATGTAAGCAATCTTCAGGGCAAGGGTAAAGGTAAGTATGTTCCACTTTTTTTAGGCTTTGGTTCAGATTTAGGTTATGCTGCACAATCGCTTCCAAATACTAATTTGTTTGGAGCAAGATTAGCAATAGCATTATTGAAATTAACGACTTATATTTATTCAGGAAACGCGCCATTTTTAGACCCTGCTACACATTTTAAAATTCCTTGTGCGGATCAAAACATTGGATTATGGAGAGATAAAGGTAAATATGATGCTGGTGTCTTTGGTAGATATGGCCATCCATTAACTCCATTTACTTATATGGCACTAACCACACCTCAATTGGAAAGTGATAAAAGACAAAGAGAAAATATATGTTTTGAAGAAGAAATACCAAAAGATGATTGCGAAGATTTGCCTCAAGATCAGATAATTACTTATGCTGACCCAGCACCACCCACAGACGAAGAGGTTGCACGAGCCACTGCAGCTGCTGAACAGAGGCAAGAAGATATAGACTTCCAACGTCAACTAGAAGAAGAAAATCAAGAATATATTGATAGTTTAAATGGCATGACACCTGAAGAACGTCAAGCTGAACTAGAAACATTTTTAGAAGAAACTGAAACCGATTCTAGTATATTTACTGAGCAACAAGATGATTGTGAAGAAATACGAATATCGATAAGAGAAACCCTGAGTCGTGCAGCAAGCACAACTGGTCCAAATGCTCCCCAGAGAAGGGCAGACGCTTTAAGTGTCGCTGGCCAGTTGAAGAGACGATTAATGACACAAGGTCCATGTGCTGGGGCTCCTACTGGCCAATACTGGAGCCCATCAGCAGGAGATCTTGGTAACGGAGGGTATGTTGAATATACTACCGCAGATGTTATGGATAGCGTTCAGGTTATTTTAATTTCTCAAACTACCGGTGAAGAAGTCAAGAGACGCGGAGGAATCTTAATACCATTTGAATACAGAAGATATCTGCCCTTTGAGCAACAAGGTGTTTATTATGTTTACACCGAAGAAGAATATGAAAATTTTGGCAAATAAAATTTATTTTTCAATTACTATTTAAAATTAGAATTAATATTTGGAGAATTTTAAAATTGGGAACATTGCTTAGCACAAAAATTAAAGACATTAGAAAGATACAACATCAGCCGATTTTTCCTTTAAGATACGATGGTGCCTACGGACCTTATACTCCCATAACTACTTTAGAAGAGTCAATACAAAAGAATTTTGAATATTTGTTAATTACAGAACCCGGAGAATGGCCCATGGAACCTTCTCTTGGAGTTGGATTAAAAAGATATTTGTTTGAAGATTATGAATCTTCAGAATTAAAAAAATTACATGAAAGAATAGAGTCTCAAATAGAGAGATTTGCCAATGATAACGTTAGGTTGTTATCAGTAGACTATAGTCCTATGAGCAAAGACAAGGATAATAATTATATTAAAATTGTAATTAGGTATAGAATTTTAGGATCAAGACCTATAGAAACAACATTTACAGTTGATGATATTATCACAAAAATTCCAAAAACAGAAAGTGTAAAAACACTAGAAAGAATTATAGAGAGTATAAGTTAAGATGGGATTAAAAATAAAAAATGATAATAAAAGAAGTTCCGCAGATACAAGTTTCACATCAGTAACATTTGATGAAATAAAACAAAGATTAATTAATAGAGCAAGAAACTACTATCCAGATACGTATAAGGATTTCAGCAGAACTAGTTTTGGTTCCATGATGATTGATATGGTTTCTCTTGTAAGCGAACAATTAAATTTTTACGCTAATTTTGTAGCCCAAGAAACTTTGAGTCCCGACACTGCTAGAAGTGAGAAGGCACTATCTTTTCACGCTATGAAAGTTGGTGCTGATGTATTTAACTCAATCACATCTACTGGAATGGTTAAATTTTATACACTAATACCAATTAGTTTAACAGGTCCAGACCCTAATTATGCCCATAGAATTCTCAAAGGCGCTATTGTCACAACTTCTAACGGAGGAACATTTACAACCACAGAAGATGTCGTAATAGATTTAAATACAGATAATATTGTAGGAACCACATTTACAGATGATGGTTCTCGTGTTAGTTATTATATTTATGAATCTGAAGCACCAGTTATTTCAGGAGAAGAAAGAACCATATCAGTAACAGTGGGAACATATCAGAAGTTTTTAAAAGTAGAAGTAAAAGATTCTACCGCCTCTGAAATTCTTAAAGTTATAGATTTAAATGGTAATGAATATTTTCAAGTCGACAACTTGTCTCAAAATGTAGTTTATAGGCCAATGCAGAATAGGGAATCAAATGAATCGACAGCTCCTGAAAGATTGATTCCGTTTCCAGTTCCTAGAAGATTTGCCGTAGAAATTATAAACGGTAGAACTTTTTTGGTCTTTGGCTTTGGATCTGAGGATAACTTGACAACTAAAAGTGTGGCAAACCCCAGTGATATTGCTCTTAAGATTACTGGTAAAAATTATGTTTCTAATAACGCTTTCGACCCTTCAAAGTTATTATCAACAGATAAATTTGGTATTGCCCCTCAAAATACTGTGTTAAATATAACATATAGATCTAACACCACAAATAATTCAAATGCTCCCGTAGGATCTATATCTTCTGTTTCCTCCGCAGAAATAATATTTGAGAATGAAAATGATCTAGAGTCATCAAAGGTTGAATATGTTAGACAAAATATCACCGCTACAAACTTGGAACCAATTAACGGTACTTTAAAATTCACAACAACACAGGAAGTGTCTCAGATAATAAAAGCTTCAATGGGCAGCCAAGGAAGAGCTGTAACATTAAGAGATTATGTAGCAGCTGCTTACAATATGCCGTCTAAATTTGGGTCAGTAACTAGAGCTTCAGTGTCTAGGGATGAGAACGACCTCAAGAGAAATTTAAACATGTATGTTATATCAGAAGACAAAGATGGAAATCTGCAACAGGCTAGTACATCCTTAAAAAACAATCTTAAAACTTGGTTAAATTCTGTTAGAATGGTGACAGATACAATAGATATTTTTGATGCTAAAATTATAAATCTTGGCCTTGAAGTAGATTTAGTGGTTTCAGACAAGACTAATTTCGCTACAGCATTATCTGAAATTAGAACTAAGCTATTTGAAGACCTAACCATTACAAAATCAGAAATTGGCCAAGTATTTTCAATAGGAGAAGTTGAAAAAATATTAAGTTCAATTCCTAGTGTCATTAGATTTAACGGAATTAAAGTAGTATCAAAATCTGGTGTTGGGTATTCAGATATTAGATATGACGTTTCTAATAATGTATCACCCGATGGTGGTATGATTTATATTCCTGAAGATTCTATATGGGAAATAAAAAAAGCATCAGATATAACAGGAAAAGTACAATAATGTCAATTAAAAAGTATTATGCAACTAAAGATAATTCGATTACTAACGCGTTCAAGGAAAATTTAGCAACACAAGCCACCAGCGCAAATATGGGTGGTTCAGATATTTTAGAAGTTTTTTCTATTTATGGACAAGCATCAACATCTTCTGTTGAAAAGCAAAGAATTATTATTGAGTTTCCAGTTAATACCATTCTTAGCGATAGAAGTTCTAATAAGGTTCCCTCTTCAGGAAGTGTGAATTTTGTATTAAAAATGTCAAACGCAGCACATGCTGAAACACTTCCAAGATCGTTTAGTTTATCAGTATCTCCGCTTCTAGCTTCTTGGGATGAAGGGTTGGGTCTTGACATGGAGAGGTACACAGATACTGGAGGTAGTAGTTGGATCTCAGCTAGTCTTAATACGCTATGGGTAACAGAAGGTGCTCCCGCTCCAATTTCTTCTAGAATGGCAAGTACAAGAATACCAGTGGAGTATATACAATCTTTTGATAGTGGCTTAGAAAATCTAGAAGTTGATATCACGCCATTTGTTGAGGAAAAGATTTTTTCCCTAAACGGACAAGGCACAAAGGCAACAGGATCAGTACAATTATCATCAAATCCCGAGGTAGGTAAAACTATAACCTTGTTTGCAACGGAAGGAGACAATAGAACGGTTCAAATTTCAACTTCTTCAGCCACATCAGGTAAAATTATTTATGTTGAAAGGGGTGCTGATATTCCGGCAACTGCCACAAACTTAGCGGCATCTATAGATTCTGATGTTTTATTTTCAGCTCAAGTTAATTCTGGAAATAATCAAAAGGTAGACATAGTTCAAGCATCAGCAGGGTTTTATGGTAATACAAAAATATCCTCTAGTATATCAGATGCGACTTTGACAAATTTCGCCAACGCTGTAGGTATTACTAATTACGGGTACCTTATTAAGCTTAGCGATGCGTTTGAGGATGGATCTAGAGAAAGATCATATTATACAAAAAGATTTTTCGCCAGAAGTTCTGAATTTTTCTTTAAAAGACCAAGTATAGAGGCAAGATTTGACTTATCAAGACAAGATGACCGGTCATTTGTGTTTGCTTCCAGTTCTTTAGTTCCTCTCTCTGAAAATCAAAACACTATCTTTCTGTATAACAAAATTAGAGGATCACTTGTAGATATTCCAGACACAGGATCTCATTTTCTTGTACAACTAAGAAGAACAGTTGAAGATGGAGAATCAATTGTGACACTACCTGTAGATGGCACAAATGTTATGTCTGGGGCCCCTACTTTTATTACAGCTAGTCGTCATGAAAAAGGTGTTTATAAAGCAACATTTCAGGTATCTGCTTCAGGACAATTTTATGATTTTTGGACAAAGTGTAAAAATAAAACAGGAGCATCTCCTGGTGCACCAGCCTATACTACATTAGTTACAGGATCTGGATTTACAGCGATACATCCATCTTCTAGTTTTTATAAGGAAGGCTCAGAATACGTTGTAAATATTACAAATTTAAAATCACTATATTCTCCACAGGAAAAAGCTACGTTTAGAGTATACACAAGAAGCAAAGATTCGCAACCAAATATATACACTGTAGCAAGCAACAAGGCTCCTGTCAGTAATATCAAAGAAGGATATTACAAAATAAAAAGAAAAGCAGATAATCTAACAGTTATTCCATATTCAACTGCTAGTAATCCTTCATACTCTAAACTTTCTTATGATGTGAGCGGTTCTTATTTCGATTTAGATATGTCAATTTTAGAACCAAACTATTTATATGAGATAAGCTTTTTACGCAAAGATCAAAATGATTACGTAGAACAAAAAGAAAAGTTTAAGTTTAGAGTTGACACATGACAGATTATCGTTTAATAAATAAAAAAACTAAAAAATCTAAAAGAAAAGAAGATTTTTTTTCAAGCAAAAGAACAAATTCTCTAAAAGAATTAGAAGGGTCTTTAGTTTCTAGAAACCAAGAAACTGATTCTTTGGTTGAAAAATTTAGAGAAATTGTAAAAAATTACAGACCAGATGTAGTTGTAAAAGATCCTACAACCTTTGCTTCTTTTGGTAGCGCAAAAAAATATTATGAGGATGCTTTTTATAATATTGTTAATTATTATCCTTATGATGGAACAAAAAAGGAAGTTTTTGAATGGTATCAGGATACTACACCACTAGAAACCGCAATACTTCAAAATCATTGGCCATCAAATGTTGGCCACATACAATTTAGTGGAAGTCAATATCTGACCTTTTACGCTGGTCCTCAAAGTATTCCAGCGGCTGCTTACGTAGGTCAAAATAAGATAGGTGAAACTGGGCTAAAACTTAGCGCAGAACAAGGAAATACTGTTGAATTTTGGATGAAAAAGAAAGAATTCAATGCAGCAGAAGAAACAATATTTGATATAGGTACATACCCAGGAAAAGTGACAGCATCTGAGACAGCTCAGTTTAAACTGTATTTATCAAACACTTCAGGTTCACCATTATATTTAAATTATTTGTCAGGAACTACAGGTATTACAAATACTAGAATAAGCTCCTCCTTGACAAAGGCCACTATAGCAGATGATAAATGGCATCATTATGCTGTAAGAGTACACCAAACAGGAACATCTTTAACAGTAGATTTATATGTTGATAAAGAGCACAATTCAACACAAATAATTACAGTTAATTCTATGGGGTCTATAGACTCTTATATGGGCGGCACCATTGGATCAACACAGACAGCTACAAGTGGAACCTTAAATGCTTATATCGATGATTTTAGATTTTGGAAAGGAAAAAGAACAGCAAAACAAATAAGTAGATTTTTTGATCAAAGGGTTTATGCTAGTGATGATGTAAATACAGATTATGATTCAAGACTTGGTTTATATTACAGATTTAATAAACCAACAACCGGAGATTTATCAAAAGATGAACTAGTTTTAGACCATTCAGGAAATGATATTTTTGGAAAAATTAACAACTATGCTACCCTTACTACTAGATTTCAAACATCAGCTATAGACGAATCTGAAATATCTGAAAATAAAGAGATTAGAGATCCAGTCATAGATGCTACCCAAGCAGAAGTAAGAAGCTTATCTGAAGAGTTTTTTAATTTAGGTGATTCTTATGATCGTAATAATACCAGCAAATTAGAACAATATTTACCAGATTGGGTTTACGATGCCAATGGTGAAGGGCTATCAAACCCAGAAAGTGAAATATCAATTTTATTGCACCTAGTAGCATCAGAATTTGACAGAATAAAATCAGTGCTAGACTCCATAAGCAATGAAGTCTCTACTAGGTATGCTGGACCATCTTTGGATCAAGTTCATATAAAAGAAGAGGATGTAATCGAAGGTAGTTACATACAAGATATCAGAATTGAATGTTCAGAAGATAA
>MDTG01291422.1_pt1 | contig 14200 bp, 14 predicted proteins | sample 811421 | NCBI WGS metagenome assembly MDTG01 (sample SAMN05326645, study PRJNA326480) | marine metagenome | isolation source: seawater | place: Pacific Ocean: South East | collected 2011
CAGGCGGCGGCCGGGCTTATTGAGATGACTTGCTTTGTAAAGAGGGGTGACGGACGCAACGAAACGGTGCAGGGGCAGCTTTCGCCATTTCCGTGCCCTGGACAATGGTATTTTGTCCGCTGGAGCTGATTTCCGAAATCGATAAAGATGTGTCTGATTCGTATCGACAGCGAGCATCGTGGGCGGAGTAACGCGGATGTCGGGAAAGTAAGTATGCGCGATGTATCCGTAAAGAAACTGACTCGGATCCATTTTCACAAAGACGATCCGATTATCGTAATCATCAGACTCGACAAAGCGCGAACCGATCAATCGTGCATGAAACTTGCACATGTCACATCCCCACGGTCGAAAATCGGCATGACGAATGAATTCCAGGTTGTCGAGTGTTAAAATCGTCATTTAGTACTCAAATTTGAAATTGGTGTAAGGCTTTCAACACATCACCATTACTTATCGACATAAAGACCCTGCCACTCTCCGTCTTCTTTGCAATGGGCGTTTCGTTTGAAGAAATTCGTAATGGACATAAACCTTCGACGGGTCTTTTTGTTGCTCAGTGTGCAAACAAGAGTGCGGCTCGCGCCCTACGAAACCAAATTGATAAACGAGCTTAGATTTCATGATATCGCTCGAGGAGGAGAAGCCGGGTCTTGACGTATCGAAACATGGCGGTACCGCGTATGCTATTTCCAGCGTGACGCACTCATTATTCGTGCATTTATGACTGACTAGAGAAAATGCATAAGGATTGAGTTTCATACTCGTCATTTCGGATGTCAGACGCATTTTCCCACTTCCACCCAGAAAATGTTGAATAGCATACACGTTCGATATTGCACAATCCCATCGCGACTATGCATTGTGCGCATGGTTTCGACATGCCAAGGGAACTCTTCTTCTTTGATCGACGCACTCTGCAGACAACTAGTGTTTTGGGTGTACTCAAATCGATACCGTCATCGTTGCACACTTTCCATATTGCTTGACGCTCTGCGCACACATGCGCATCAGACCACGAATGGCCCATCTTGATTAAAGAACCGGACTTTGCGTCGTAAACTCCGGCTATGGAGAATACGCGTGAATAATGTAATCTGTAGCAGTCAGTGCAGTAAAAGTTGAAATCGTATTGATCGACAAATCCCTCGGTCCACGAACCACATGATGAACAGTCACCGACGAAAACCATTTTTTTTTTCGGTGAAACGCGCACAACAATTTTTCGTTTTTTTTCACTGTGCTTATCAACTGGATCCATTGCGTGTGCCTCGCTCGAATTTGGGGACGAGATATTATTGATACAAGCATATGCTCGGTAAAGACTCTTTCGCGCGAACGACGCGTATGCGATAGATGCGTAAAATAAAAAAATCGGACGTTTCTTCAAGGTTCGCAACATTGGCGATCTTCGTATTCCGACCTCAATCCGTTGCAGGTATGTTCATCGCCGTCGTCCGTCGTCTGATTACAGCATCCAGCATCCGTAAATGCCTCTTTGAGTGATGAGCAATTTCTCTCCGACGGCAACTCAAACGAGAACGCGAGCATCTGCGCTGAGGTCCGAGATCCAAATGGTCGATTCATACCGAGCGCGTAGTGCAAGGTGTTGTCCACGATGAACGACGTCGGTGCCCACCAACCTGTTCCCGGAGCGGCTGGTAGGGGACGCCATGACCCGCCGGTGCTCGTCGGCGTGAATTCCCAAAACTCGTTTTGCGGCAACGCGTAATGAAACGGCAAGGCGCCTTCGCCTCCGATGACGTACCCGCGCCCTCGATGGGAAAATTGCGCACCCGCTACGCGCCCTTGTGCAGGCAACTGATTGCATGCCGCCCACCCTGCGTCGACGTCTTCCGTGTCGTATCGGAATAGGTGGGGGTAAATGTCAGCACCATGGCCGAATCCCACGTACGCGACCGCACCGATGTGAAACGCATACGGATGGTGTGCAGCGTACGCAAACGACGGAAGATTGGACCACGACCCCGCATCGATGTCGTACCGCCAAGCATCGTCCAGGTTTTCGTATCGCGTGGATCCGAGCGCGACGATCAAATCGCCACGCGATGTGATGACAAACGCCGGATGAATGCGACCGGGTCCCGGAAGATCCGTCACGTGATGCATGCGCAGCGGTCCATCGACATTCAAGCGTGTTTCCGACCAGTTTGTGCGATGAATCGAATTGGAATACGCGCTACAGCTCTGGAAGCTCTCTGTCGTGCACGCGACGCCGAATCCATAATACATCTGCCCTCCGAACATATAAGATGTCGCAAAACCGCGATCCAGGGATGCATTCGTGACCACGTCGACCAGACCCGCACCGCCCACGCCGTCGCTCGCCCCATAACGCGTCCAATTTCCATCGTCGGCGTCAAAGAGCAAGAGATCGTGTGAGGTCTTCCAACTACCGTAGTCGGGATCCGTATAGGTGACTCCGGCGGCGATGATGGCCGTGGTACCGCGCACAAAAGAAACAGCATGATGCTTGCGGGTCGGTGGCGACGATAAAGGATTCCACATTGATATATAAGCACTTATTATGAGTATCCAAAAAAATTTACAACCCGCGATGTCATCGCGGCGATTCAAATGCAAACGTCGACTTTGGCGGCGCATATGCCGACGAACGATGAAGACCTTGATCTTCGTGCCGAATCGTCCGTACATACACGCGCTGAACCGTCCTTACATTCTACACGCGATGCACATCTCCACATATCTAGTGCGTTGCTGCAATACTACGGGTTTTGATGTGCGGCGGACGCGGCGCACCTCCCGTCGGTGAAAAAAAAAACTTCGAAATGCCGAACCAAGCCACTCGTCGACGCAGGCGCCAAGCCGGGCTCCCTTCGAATGTGCAGCGGCTAGATGACGGTGACAAGATCATTCTAGTCTCACGCCTCGGCACTAAACAAGTGGCTTCGTCATGCTTTTTAGTTCTCGGAGGGTCTCCTGACGTATTGATGAGTTGGCTCTCACCTTTCATGAACGCCGGTACCGGGTTCCGCGTAGAATGCGCTCCGTCATACACAGTATGGGTGTACCGTTCGATTGAAGCTGCATCTGCAGCCATACAGCATTTCTCTACGCGCAACACAATGGAGCTTCCACCATTTGTGCCGTCGGCCCTTCGGCACACGTATATGTTTTTGATGGATGTGGTGAATCCTTCTGAAGACATGCAGCGGTTGATCACAATGTTTTAGCAGATTAAATGTCCGCGTCAACGAATCTCGTTATGTTGGACCGCGCGACTATTGGTGCTTACAGACGACACACGTGTATCTTCCCACGCGTTCATAAGAACACATTTCGCCAATCATTCCGTTTATGACAAACAGTATGACGCGTTGGCACCGATGACATCTGATTAGCACGCATTCTTCGATACAACTCGTCACAAACTGCGAATATGTGTCGTCTACCCGACCCATCGTGCCGGCCATCTTCTTCAACTTGATAAATGCATTCCAAAAAAAGAAGTGAGGCAGCGCGTGTGAACGTACGATTTCAATGACAGAATCGGATGCTTGTATGCGCACGGAGGAACGATATTCGCTCGAGCTCGAGCCCGACGTCATGGGAGGAATAGAGCCACAAGAGCATTGATTTTTTATTCAAGCATGCAATTCTAAAGATTCTTCAATTTTTTACAGTTTGTAGTCTTGATACCGCAACATTTCTTTGTTAAATATTCATTGATATATAAACACGATGTTTTCCCGACACTATAGGCATGCGGTGGCAAGGACACGGTGGCGAGGACGAATGCGGTGGCGGGGACGAATGCGGTGGTGGGGATGGTGGTGGCGGGGATGGCAAAGGTGGTGGTGGCATGATGCTGCACGCCCTCACGCTAAAAAAAATTCAAAAGTCGCGCATGCAAGAGCCCTTTCTGGATTGCGTGCACGCCACGATCGCGTGGCGCATGCTGCAAACAGGGACGTTTTGGCTGATTCACACCAACTCTACCAAATGGCGCCCCCACGTTGCATCCATTGTTCGCGCCATCGAACGTGATCATAAGACGCACCCGCTACGAGATTTGCTCATCTATACGATATGGCTTTGCAATTCGCACATGTGCGAGCCCGATCTCACGGTGCTCTTGTCGACGACATATGCGAGCTTTTTTTCCGACACGATATTCGCCACGTCGATCGATTGGCACGTGGTCGACACCGTCTCGATGCACGCCAAGCGTCGTAGCAAGAAGCTAAAACGAACGCGCAACGAGCGGTGAGGAGCATTGGAACAAAATGTCGCGAGTTTGCAATGATCGAGCGCCTGTTGGTCGAGCTGAGAGGACTCTCGCCCGTCTCGCGACGTCGGGTCGTCGCGGCATTGTATTCCGAAGAGGGTATGTTGCAACGCATGGATGATGACATCCTAGACCTCATCATGCGTCCCCTCGGATTCGACGACCGCATCGCGCTTCTCTGTGCGCTACATCGCAGATCGACATCGCGCGTGACTGCCGTGAGCATGTTGGCCCACAGAGTGCTCACGTCCGCCCTCGTGACGGCGTTTGTCGGAAAAAGCCTTGTCCGAGGCATCCACGACATGGCGGACAGGGTTTTGTTCACGCTACCCAATTGCTTTTCGGATACGAAAACGCTCGTTTTTGCCGATTGGACGCCGTTTTGCAAAAGAAAACCCACGACTCTCGCAACGGTGTACTGGAGCGCGGTCCCACCCCACGCGCGCTGCGACCTCGATGCTGCTTCTCTGTGCTCATTTTCCAAACAGGCGGTGGACCGGCGTGCCTTTGCCGTTCGCTTGTCTGCGCACATTGAGGACATTCATGCGGAGTTCGCGGTGAAAGTTGACCGACGCATCACTGCCATTTACACCACGCCGGTGCAGATTGTCTTGTGGAACTTTTTCAGCGATCCACTCGACTGGATCGATGTGCCGTACATGTACATGCGGATGAATCGGGAACTGCAACACGAGCGGCCGCGATATCGCAGGTTCAACGACTTTGACACCGATAGCGCGAGTTCGGACTTTGTCGTTGAAAAATAAACAGATGCGACACGGCGTCCTCATACGTGTCGAACGACAAATATTGTGAGGAATACTAAAACATGACCTCGAGAGCCGACATTGCCAATGGTCGGTCAAGCTCCTCCAAACGGAACCCTGTAGTGCTCGACGTCGACGAACCTTCTAATCTCGCGTCACGTGCACCTTACGGAAAGATGTTCCTCGCGCCGTGGACGGCGTGCCTCCTGTGCGTCACCTTCGTCATGTCGGCGACCGCACTTTGATTTGGCATCGCCGGCTTTGCGATCGCAACGAACGACACCAAGGATTCCAAGACGTGCACTCCGCTCACACTGTACTATGCCAGCAAGGCGGACGCGGAGGGCACCCTCTCTAACAACGAGTACATTAGATCGGCGGCAGATCGAGTCTACGTTCCCGGAGAGACGGTGAGCTTACAGAAGGCCTTCATGCATCTCTACACCAGTCGCAATGCCATTACGACCCAGACGTACGGCGCCTGCGTCATGTACTGGGAGGCCATCGAAGTCGACCACCAACGCACGAACGTCCCTTTGGGTGTGTACAAGCGCCTGATCTCGTGCATGGACAAGCCGACGGCATCGGGCGCGCGGATGGGAGATGGTGTCAAGTCGACGCCGGTTGGTCAGCTTTCTGCTTCTTCCCTGCGCGATCTGGATAGTGACGACGACGTCAACAACCCGACTGCCCACAACAACAAGAACGAATATCACGTCGATTGGGCCAACGGCGAGCTCGCGTGCTACACCAAACTCACGCAGATCAACGAAGACAACGGACATCGGGTGCGGACGCTCCTTTTGAGCTGATTCTGCTCACCGGACATGTAAAACGAGCGCAAACGCACACACATACAGCGACGACTTTTCTATCGACTGGTAAATGAAATTCTTGGGTTACTATACCTTCTTGATATTCGAAGCGTCCAATGGCCCTCCGCCACATTGTTCGTCCTCAACGCACATGGCCAATCTACACAACGCCAAGTGCGGTGACTTTCGAGACAAACTTATGCTTGAGTGTGCCAATAAAAAGTTTAAAACAAAAAATCCAACTCGTGCTAGCGGGTGCGTTTCTGTCCGTCCAAATTCTTTGCCCGCCACTAAAAAAAAGACATGCTTGCGCCTCTCAACCTCGAAGACTCTTCGAAGTATCAGAGGACCACACTCATCGCGGCGCGCAGGGGGTCGGGACTTCCGAGCGGGTACGGCTTGCGAATGGTGCGTTTGCTCGGCAAAGGTGCGAACAATGCCGTATACCTGTACAGGACAAAGAATGACCAATTGGTGGTCGTCCGACAGCCACGGCGCAAGAGCGACACGCAACGGGTGGGAAACGCCACGTGGGAATTTCGGAACACGGCGATCGCCGCGCAGCTTGGGGTCGCTCCCGCACTCTTCGACGCGTGGTACAATCGCCACGCAACCTCGGATCAACGCGGCGGCCTCCACATGATCAGCGAGTACTACCCACGCGATATGCACTCTCTGATCATGGACACGCCGCACATCATTGTCAAACACCAACACACGCTTCGCGAGCAAGTCGTCCACCATCTTCGCAAAATGGCAGAGGCAAACCTGCTATGCTACGATCTCAAGCCGTCCAATATGGTTGTGCGCGAGGACCCAAGTCTCGATATCCGCTTCATCGATTTTGGGCGCGATTTTTGCGAGTGGCGCCCATATTCGGACGACAACGAATTTCTCGAGCGTGCACCGGTGCTCTCATATATTCAGACACTTGCCGAACAGAACGCAAATGGGCGCTATACGGCGAAGCAGCTCTACGCAGACCTGACATTTGCGCTCATGCTGCTCATGCTGAGCTCCAACATTGCATTCAGCATCGATGAGAGCCGGACGGCTTCGCGGCAAAGCTTTGCGGACAATACGGTTCTCAACTTTATGGGCAGCGCGGCAAAGAGTCTTCGCGCAAACACCCGCGGCTTGCATGTCCGTCTCCTAAAGCAAATATTGCGTCAGCGCGACATTCGCGATACCTTGCGCCACTACATAGGCCGACGCAACTGCGGCACGAAGCGTTGCTTCCATTACGCGGGTTTCACCTGAGGAGAGCAACCTCAACTGAGCTTTTGCGGCGAGATGGGCAAATCTTTCAGCTTGGGGCATTTGCGCGTGATCTCCTTACTTGCGCTCTTTTGGGACATCTCGATGTTTTTATGCAACACGTGGACGTCGATTTTGGTCAAACGCTCAAGTGTAGCGTCGTCGGCGACGTGACGCGCGGCGTGTAGGTAGGCGTTTGCAAAGGCCACGTGTTGGGCTCTTATTTGCAGATTTTGGTCTTGCATCGCAATCTCGTACCATTGCTGTGCTTCAGACACCATCGCGCGTCCGATGGATTCTTCCTTTTTGGTTGCATTTGACACAAACGGGGCGAAAACGTTGAAACACACGAGCACCACCAGAAGCATGATGGTCGCGCAAACTGCATCTGTCTTGTATGCCGACCTGCTTCTCGTCAAACCAAGCATTTGCGTTTCCTTTGTACAAGAGAGGGATTTTTTTTGTTGATCACAAATAGAACGATGTTACCGATGGGCAAAAATATTTACATTTGCACGCACGCCAATAGCATACGCAACTTTATGGCAAACACACCGACGGCGCGCCTGCAAATCACATGTTTTCGGTGTGGCGAGCAAGGCCACTACAAATCCGAATGTTTTCATTGGAAAACGCGAAAATGCTTTCACCATGAAGCGAACGCGTGCCGAGACGTCAACTGCTCGTTTGCGCACGGTGACAAAGAAATTCGGACACCCTGGATGCCACGCTGCGTTCGAATCGTGAAGAAGGAAGGCATGCTCGTCTGCTTGGGGTGTCGGGCATACGGTCACACGTTCAAGTACTGCCCCTTGAAAGACACCGAGCAGCCAGCGTCCCCGTGATGCAGAAACCTCTTCGTCCTCCTCTCGCCTCCTGTTTTTTTTGTTGGCCGTCGACCTCCAAGGACGTGCAGATCCAGTCGGGGATTTTTCTCGATTTTTTATCAGTTGCCAAGTGCAAGAGGCTGCACGGCGTCACCCACATCTGACCTGATGTCGAGTCCGTATATGTATTGCTGCGTCTTCGTTTCGCCGATGATGGGCGGGTACTTTTCGGTACCCGATTCGATGTGTATCGTCAGATCCTGGAATGTGGCGTGGTAGTAATCCTTTTTCCAAGTGATGTTCGGAAAGCCGTTCTCTCGTCGATACTGTTGGTGCTGCGTCTTGAACTCGTCAAGCGGAAAGTACTTCTGGGGACCGAACTCGAATTTGTCACTTGTCAGGAACGCGTACAGGATGTCTGTGCTGGTCTTCATTTCGTTGCGCCACATCTCAATCTGCTTCCCCACGACGCCGGGGGCCCAAATATCCCGATGTCCGTGTTTGCGCAGAGCAGCGTGGTAGAGCGACACGCCCTTGCGTTGAAAGAGGTCGATGTTCTTGAAGAACTTATCGAGCAACTTCGGATCGCTGCTGAGCACCTTTTGGCGAAACTCAATCATAAAGATGCGCCGATCGACGGACCCGGACGCATTCTTGTAGCTTGGCAACTCGTTGCCGAGAAAGAAGAAGGGCGTCGTCCACTTCCACGGGAACGCGGTTTTCTGCTTGACGGCGATCTGGACCTCCTCGCCTGATACACACGACTGCCATTCGGCCTGATCGAGACCAAAATCCTCGCGCACTTCAGCACATATGCAAAGCATCCCCTTGTAGATTGCGGAGAGACCAAACTTGGCTTCGATGTTGCTTGAAAGAGTCGTGATGCGCGTCGGCGGGTAGAACGAGCGCATGATTTGCGCCAGCGTCGACTTGCCGCTGCCGGCGATACCCTTTATGAAGAGCACGACCTGCCACCGATCGTAGCCGGTAGGGAAGAAGAGGCGACACAACATGAGCACGAGCCAATCTTGCGAATCGGAGTCAAGCTTTTGCACGTTCATGATCGTCTCCATCTCGGGCAACTCAATCGTCGAAGCGTCAAAGGTCTTCTCGGTCTCGCTGTTGATATCGAAGCGAAAGTCGCGATCAAAGTGCTTGACGGCCACGTCGGCAGCCGTCGGGACACACACATTGTACTCCTCGTCGAGGGGCGTTGTCCACACCGGAAAGCAGTCCGGGAGTTTGTTGGCGAAAATGCGTCCATTGACGCCAAAGAATGTGTCGCGGGTGAGTTGGCCCGAGCGCTTCGCATTCCACACGAGCACGCCGTGGCACACTGTTGCCGACGCCTCGTTCATCACCTGCTCTGTCTCTTGGCCCGTTTGCGCCAGCTCCGCGGTCAACGCGTCGACGTGGTCGACGACTATGCCTCGACGGAAAGCGACAATGTCTCGCGCAAGTGCTGGCCACGACTCGCGGCCCAACATGTTGGAGTAAAAAATGTCGCCCACCTTGAAGCACGTGTCGGCTGAGAGCCGACCGTCCGCATGCACATTCCACACCGCCACGCCGTCGACAATGTGATGCGCACAGTCGATGTCGAGCTCCATGTCATCGCCCGTCATTTCGTGCGCGGGAAGAGCCTGCACGGCGGCGTTGGTGACGTCGGATAGATTCTTGAGCTTGGCCGCCCGAAACGGCCAGAACATGTCCTCGAGCACATTGTAGAGGCCATTGTTGTACGCCCACAAGTATCGGTTCATGTTCAAGGCGGGAAACTCGATTTGCGATGAATTTATGAGATGCTGCACCACCTTGTCGCCATTGTCGTGGGGATTCGTCAGGCACTTCCATTCCTCGTAGTCGGTTTCTTTTTGTATATTGTCGTAAATGTAGCCGTGGATGCTCTTGAGCGGTGCCCACGCGTGACTGCGCTCGCCGCTCTCTTCGACGATGATCTCTTTGTAGCATTGGTCGTCGAGTCGACGGAGCTCGTCCGCGGCCAGCTTCTTCAACACATGCAGCAGGAGCCGTTGAAACGTGGTGGTCTTGTCGTCGTCCATTTGGAAAAAGCTGTCCGGATTCCAACTGTCTGGCATCGACAATTGACGCCCGTCGTCCATCTGAAAATAGAGGATCGCCACGGCCTGCACGCTGTTGCGCGCCTCCCGGATCACCTTCGCAATACGCTCTACGCGCTCGCGCACGATGCCGTCGTCGCAAAGTGCCGGCTTGTTCTTCACTAACGTGTACAGCTGCTTGAACTGCTTCACGCGTCGATCGACTCCTTCCTTGAGCGTCTGCGAAGTGATGTCGTCGAGGTTTGTGCCAAACCGTTGTGCCGCCCAAATGTGCAGATTCCTCGCATCTTGCACGGCTCCGGGGACCCACTCGTCGTACAGTTCGTTTAGTATATCATGCACGTTTTCCACGGACACTTCGCGGTCCATCGAAAGCGGCTGCAGCAGAGACTCAGCAGTCAAAGTCGTCATTTCCTTTTATAAACAAAAATTTTTCTGCATTCAAACATTTTGATTTGAGAAAAAAAAAAAACCAAGGGGGCGGTGACTCAAAATGGCATGTAATCGCTCCGGAGAGAGCACGCCATGAACTCCGACGTGTACACGTACGCCGAATTGTACCACATCGCCTTCACGGCGGCCGACAAGATCGCGTGGGTGACACAAGAGCTGCGACGCATTGATGGTCTCTGCCTTACACACCACCAACGGGCGCTGAAAAGACTCCACATTTTGTGCACCACGCAATCGATGTTCAAGTGCGAGCGCTTCGAGCCGATCCAGTACGCGATCGGGACCGCGATTGCGAATGCGCAACGCGCGCGGCAACACCGGACGCGCCGACTGATTCGACGCATGCTGTGCCACGTCTACTCGCCGGGCGGACGCATGATGAGACAAACGATGGCGCGATGTCCGTTCGTACGAAGACCTTAATTTTTTTGCTTGTATTCAGAGCCACAACATAGGATGCTGGCGAGGCAGGTGTTTCCAGATTACTCGGTCAAGCAGGCGTTTCGAGAGCTCAACATTGAACGCAGCAACGATACCGTCATCTCTTCGATCCAGGAAAGACTGCTGACGCGGTGCATCGTCGACCTCATGAAGAGCGCGATGGTGCAGTGCATCAATGGTAAGCGCAAGTACATATCTGCGGCCGACATAAATGGCGCTCTCAACGTGTGCCGCATTCCTCGCTCCACCGTCGTCTCTAAAGATCGGGGGTATCTCCTGGACACGCGCCATTTGGGCACTCTGCTCACGCAACACCTCGACATGCTCGGTCAACTGCTCGACCGCTTCAATGCGGATTTCGAAACGTCCCTTAAGTTTTCGCAGGAAACGCTCGTCGTAGTCCAAGAGGCCATTGAACAGTTGGTGCGCGGCTTTATGGTCTACTATGCTCACGAAGGGCGGGCGACTTGTGTGTACGATGACCGTCTCTTTGACTGCTGCCTGGCCAACATCTTTGGCGAACCGCACAGCGGAATGAACTGACTACTCGGTGTTGAAATGCACAATGTGGCGTTGCAAATCGGCCAGCGTGTCTTCTTTGCGGTATGAAGCAAATAGGTAAAGATGTATGAGTATTGACGCCCGCTTCCACGTGGGTGGCGTCTTCGTACCATCGAGAATGTCATCAATCCATTGTGGGTTTGCGCATTTGTCGTATGTTTCCGAGTTGATTGAGACTGCCCGTATCAGTGTGTCGATATCATCCATTTGTTACTTATCGGCGAAATTTTTCGTCGGCGTACTTCATGGCCAGATTTGAGATCGCGGTTCTCTATGGCCTGTCTGTTCGGAAATCAGAAGGTCGTGTGGGTCGCGTTGAATGAATGTTTGAATGTATTATACATTCATTATTATATAAGCATGGCAATATGAACAACAGTATTTTTCACAATTGGTAATCTTCATATATATAGATTATTTTCACGTAATAAAGTTTTGACTTCTTCGTTCTCTTCTACAGTTAATCTATCTGACGAAAAATTAGAAATTCTATTATTATTTTTGTTGAACATCATTCTTTGAGAATATTATATTTGCACAAAATTGTACATGAACTCATTTCAAAGTTGGTAGGATCTCAGAATGGGCACTAGTTTGTCGGCGAAGACGACCAGCCTGCTCTCGGCTCCGGATTTGAGTTCGCATCCGACCGACTTCAGAACAGCATCTGGAATGCGCTCCAAGATTTGGGGGCGTTTGTCCATGTCGAAATATGGCGCAAGAACGAGCCGCATCTCGCGCGCAGAACCCTTCAATCGGAGCGGATCCGGACAATGTGTCTGCCTGAATTTCAAAAGGTCAAGCGAGAGGACCGATCCCATCCTCGGTTCGAGTTGCGCATCGCCCATCTTGGCGATTGCCAACGATGCGTAGCGTTGTCCGTCGTCGACGATGTTTGAGTAGAGGTCGGTAGACGGCACAAATACGATAGGGTGTCCTCTGTCATCGTCATCCAGTGCGGGCGTCACGTCAACCCAGGCATACTTTTTGTCCTGCGTCTTGTCCTGTATCTCCACTTTCACCACAGAGTGAACCTGTGCGACGATGTCGAAACCGGTTAAGGAATGATCGAGGCTGTGTGCTTTTGCGGTCGGGTTTGGTTTTGGTTGCTTGAACAGCTTGAATCCCAGCACTGCCTCCGCCGCTTTACCTTGTTTGTGTGCGATTCTTACGTAGTTTGCAGTATTCTGAACGCATCTTCCCTTCACGCCCCAGTTTGCAGACGAGGCCCTATAGCGAATTGCGACCCATTTTTCGTCGCTGTCCTTATGCAGACATGACGCAAATGTCGTTCTGTCAATGTATTTTTCGTATTCGTCTTGAGTGACCAGTTTCATCGCTGCCTCAGAAGCGCACGGGTCAGAAGGGGCGCGACTCGATCCTTTTGATGCACACAGGCCAGAAAGTGCACCGCTCGATTCTTCTGAAGCGTCCTGGTCCAAACGTGCCCCGCTCGATCCATACCTTAAATCTCGCAACAATCGACAATGTTGCAATGATGGCCAACCCATTTATGTGAACATTGAAAATCTTTTTGAAAATTCACATAAAAGGGAGGCTAACGCAATTCACTCCGTCGGAACGGCAAGAATAGTCAAATGAATTTGTGTGACATAAATTACTTAGACACAAAACTTTCTCCTTTTTTTTAATGAATAATGTTATAATTTTTAACAAACCGTGCGTGGGGCCCAACTGCCTCAGCCTTGAAAAAATCCCGTCAATTGCGGAAACGACTGGTCCGCAAGCTTTTTCGCCTCCGGATGAAGTCGTTGGTACAATTCGTATGCCTCGGCCTTCATCTTTCTGTACATGTGATTCGCCGCCGAGTGCATATTGTCGTACATTTCGCGTTTGTCCAACCAAACCGCGATTTCACTTAACCGATCCATGATTTTTTGCCTCTTTTCGTCGCGCGTCTTGGTGGAAATCTTACAGTCTTTTGAACAGTCGTTCGACTCGCAGTTCGAAAAGGCCTTGTTCGCGGGTTGCCGGGCAAAGCGGTCGCCGGTAAAGTCTTGTAATGGAAAGTCGGTCCCTTCCAGCAACTCGAAGACGTCATCTTCGAGCTGAAACTTGCGTGTTTTCTGGCTGTACCCTCGCAAAAAGTCCTCCAACACCTGCAACTTTTTGTGGTTGACCTCCTGATTGCCGCTGCCGTTGACCTGAGCCACCTTGATGTAGCGCTTCGAGTGTGAGTACCAGTATATCTGAATTGGTTGATCGATTGCATATTTTGGCGCTGAGAACAGGAGGTCGATGTCCGACCTGAGCATGGCAAATATGCACTTGTTAGACTGGGTGAACGGCTTCGTGGAGGATTTTTGGACGCAAAAGGAAAAAAAGTCGGGTCCGAAGACGCGCTGCAGGTTTGACTTGCGCCCACCCCGGTACATCGGAGCGTAGTCGAGGAGTGCCTCAATCAGCTCGAGTCGTTCAACCGCGCGATTCATCAAGGTCTTTTTCCAATGACAGATATTTTTTCTTCGTTCGTGCGGTTCAGGGGTTCAGTAACGGAGTGTAACATCACAAACAACAACATCACCATCAACCAACCACCGTTTCAGGAATATTATTTTTTGTGGAGACCTTTTTTAGACTTACGCCCGTCCAGTGTGAAGTGGCACTTGCCGCTCACGTGGTGCGGCGTCTCGAGCGTGATGGTCATGTCATCGATGGCCGCCACGTGCGCCGTGTGCACGCTCGCGTTCGCACCCGACGACCACAC
>MDTG01386361.1_pt1 | contig 14200 bp, 15 predicted proteins | sample 811421 | NCBI WGS metagenome assembly MDTG01 (sample SAMN05326645, study PRJNA326480) | marine metagenome | isolation source: seawater | place: Pacific Ocean: South East | collected 2011
AACATTCGAAAAATTTCTAAAGATATTCATAGAAGGCAAATAACATTTGGCTTTAGTGCAAAAAATAGATTTCAAATCACTGATATAAAGCTAAAAAACGGTGATCAAAAATTTCAAATAACAGATCACATCACTAAAAAATATTATAAATTTTCTACCCATTTAAGTGGCAAACATAATCTATACAATGTTACTGCTGCTATTTGTGTAGCAATTGAAGAAAATATTTCTATCAAGAATATCTCAAAGGGATTACATCATTTTCAAGGTGTAGGTAGAAGGTTTGAGATCTCAAATCTAAATTTTTATGAGCAGCCAAGAATTCTAATAGACGATTATGGCCATCATCCAGCTGAAATTTTAGCAACTATACAAGCAATACGTCAAAAATTCCCTCGTAAGAAAATATGCATGATTTTTGAGCCGCATAGATTTACGAGGACTCAACAACTCTTCAGTGATTTTGTTAAAGTGCTTTCCCAAGTAGATAGCTTATTGCTTTTAGACATATATCCCGCCAGCGAAAAACCAATTAAAGGAATTTCCTCAAAAAAACTTGTTTCTGAGATAGCAAAAAATCATAAAACTGCTGAATACATAGGAAAGTCTGACCCTTTGGTTTGGTTGCAATCAAATTATAAAAATTTCTCAATTTTAATTACACAAGGTGCTGGAAATATATCAAAATTGAATAAAAAGATTAAAAATAAGTGGCAATAGAAAAAATTATAGTTTTGTATGGTGGAGAGTCCTCTGAGCGAAGTGTATCCTTGGAAAGCGGTAAATATATATTTCAATCAGTTAAGAATTTGGGCTATGAGGCTGATTTAATTGATTATCCAAGTGAGTTTTTACCTGAAAAATTTTCGCAAGGTGATTTTGTTTTTATTGCTCTTCACGGACAAGATGGAGAGTCAGGAGGGCTGCAAAAATTCCTACAAAAAAATAATATTCCATATTCTGGTAGTGGTTACGAAGCTTGTAAAATTACATGGAATAAAGATATCTTTAAAAATATTTTAAGAGAAAAAAGAATTCCGACCCCAAACTGGATTTCTGTTCCCTCTTTGCATGAATTTAAGGGTAAATTGGATGATTCAATTTTTGATCAATTCAGACCATTTAATGAAATTTTTTTGAAGCCAACAGAAGATGGATCAAGTATAGATGTTTTTAAATTATCATCTAATCATGATTTAAAAAAAGCTATTGACGATTGCTTAAATTCAAAAAGACAATTTATATTTGAAGAGAGCATAGATTTTAAAGAACTCACCGTTCCTATTCTCAACGGAAAATGTTTACCTCCAGTAGAGATAATAACTAAAGAATCTTTCTATAATTTTAACGCCAAGTATGTCAATGATGATACTGAGCTTAGTGATTTTATACTTTCTGATAAAAAGAAAATTGAGCTTGAGCAGATTTGCTTAAAAACACTTGATGTTGTGAAGGCTAGTGGTTGGTTAAGAGTTGATCTTATGCAAGATCGCAATCTTAACTTTTATGTTCTTGAGGTAAATACAGTCCCTGGCATGACATCTCATAGTTTATTTCCCAAATCTGCAAAATCAATTGGCTTATCATATGATGAGCTTGTAAATGAAATTATTAATGCTGAAAGCTAGATTTTTATTTATTATTCTTACAGCCAATATTTTTTTTGGATGCTCAGACATCTCTAGTCAAAAGACAATCGTGTTTTTTGAAAATCCTCAATTTTTAGAGCAAGAGAAGGATTTGCTGATAGCTCTTGGAGATAAAAATTCATACAAAAACCTTTCTAAATTTTTAAATAATCAAAACTGGATCAATTCTTTCTTGATTAAAAAAAATTTTTTCAAGCCATTAGAAATATTTATTGAATCAAAAGAGCCCAAATATATCTGGCATGAAAAGTTTTATTTGGATGAAAATTTAAGTAAATTTTTATATCTTGGAGATCATCCCGATTTATTGCGTCTAAATACGCCAATTGAATTGGTTTATGAATGGTTAAAAGTTGAAAAGCAGTTTAATGAGGTGGTTAAGGCTTTCAATTTAAAAATTTCTTCCGTTACTTATACAGAAGCAGAGGGTTGGTATTTTAAAACTGGGAATAATTTACGAATTAATATGGGTTCTGATCTTTCCTGTAAGATATCTGAAAAACTCTCATTAACTTTGAAATATATTTTCGAAAAAAACTTAACTCCGGGTATTATTGATTTAAGATACAAAGATGGAGCAGCTCTAAATTATGCCAAATAACGGAACTAAAGATTCTGACTATGTTGTCGGATTGGATATTGGAACCTCAAAGGTTGTATGTGTTGTTGGAAAGTATGTTGATGAACAATCATTAGAGGTAGTCTCTATGGGGTCCTATCCATCTAGCGGGCTTAAAAAAGGGGTTGTAGTAAATATTGATGCAACTACAGACGCAATTCAAAAATCTATTGATCAAGCTCAGGCATCATTTGAAGGAAGAATTAAGAATGTTTATGTTGGAATTGCAGGTAATCATATTCGTAGTTTAAATTCTCATGGAATAGTAGGCATTAAAGATAAAGAAGTTGAAGCAAGTGATATAGACAGAGTTATTGAGGCAGCACAAGCTGTTGCAATTCCATCAGATCAAAGAGTCCTGCATGTTCTTCCTCAAGAATATGTTATTGATAATCAAGACTCCATTAGAGAGCCACTTGGAATGTCTGGTGTAAGGTTAGAATCTCACGTACATTTGGTAACGTGTGCTAATAATGCTATTCAGAATATTGAAAAATGCGTTAAACGATGTGGAATTGGTGTAGATGGCTTTGTTTTAGAGCAGTTAGCGAGCTCATTTTCTGTTTTATCAGAGGATGAAAAGGAACTTGGAGTCTGTTTAGTGGACATAGGTGGAGGCACGACGGATATTGCAGTCTTTAATTCTGGTTCAATATCATTTACTGGAGTCATTCCTATTGCTGGTGATCAAGTAACTAGTGATATAGCTGTTGCCCTAAGAACTCCTACTGCCCAAGCAGAAGAAATAAAGCAGAAGCATGGTTGCGCAGCTGCTGAACTCACACAAGATGGAGAAACTTTAGAGGTAATGAGGGTTGGCGGCAGACCTCCAGAAGACTTATCAAGACGATCACTAGCAGAAATTATTGAACCAAGATACGTTGAGTTATTTGATCTAGTTAAAACAGAAATTAAACGAAATGGTTTTGAAAATAAAATTCCTGCAGGTATCGTTCTTACTGGTGGAACTTCAAAAATGGAAGGCGCAGTTGCTTTAGCTGAGTCTATCTTCCAAACCAGCGTAAGACTTGGTATTCCCGAGAAATTTAACGGGATGGAGTCAGTACTTAAAAATCCAATATATGCTACTGCCATAGGTTTAGTAGGTTTTGGTTTCGATCAAATTAAGCAGGGTTACACCTTAGAGAGTAATAAGAGCTTTCTTGATAAAGCTTTTGGTTTCTTAAAAAATAATTATTGATTGCTAGATGCATTTGGCTTAGAATTCACGCTCCTTGGTTTTTTGATGTTCAAAAAATCTGCTAACCATAAGGAAAAATATGAATAATTACGAATTAACTTTAATACTCAATCCTGATTTATCCACTAAGTTTGATGATTTTCAGACTAATTTTGAAAAGACTCTTAATGATATAAATATTAAAGTTAATAAGCTTGAAAACATTGGTCGCAGGCAACTTGCATACAGTATTCTTAATCACAATAAAGGACATTATGTAATTTTACAAATAGAGGGCCCAGCTGAGGCCGCGCACGAGCTTGAATCTAAATTAAAATATAATACTTCTGTAATACGTCACCTTCTTTTGAAAGTTGATTTTCCATCACTTGAGGATTCATTGTTGCTTGTAGAATCTAGGGAGGCGAAAAAAGCTCCTCAAGAGGAAGATCACGGCGATGAAAAATCAGAAACCTCTTCGGCAGAATCAAATAGTGAAAATGAGCCTAACCCAACTGAAGAATCAGAGGAAGTTCAATAATGATGAAATCTAATAACAAAAATTTTAATTATAAGAATGTTGATCTTTTAAAAAGATACATTACTGAGACAGGAAAAATAATCCCTGCGCGAGTTTCTAACATTAGCGCTTCGGATCAGAGAAAATTAACAAAAGCCATTAAGATTGCCCGTTTTTTAGCTTTACTTCCATATACAGACTCCCATAGATAAATTATGAAAATTATACTTTTAGATAAAATCCTTAAGTTAGGTGAAATTGGAGATGTCGTTGAAGTTAGCTCAGGATATGCAAGAAATTTTCTTATTCCAATGAAGAAAGCGATGTTCGCATCTGAAGAAAACCTTAAATATGTTGAAAGTAAGAAAGCAGAACTTGCCGCGGCTTCAGCAGATGAGATGGCTAATGCTCAAGGTAAAGCTGATGAAGTTGCTGGAGCTAGGGTTGAAATTAAAGTTCAAGTTACTGAGGAGGGTGCTTTATATGGCTCAGTAGGCACCAGAGAAATTTCAGATGCATTCTCTAACATTGACTTTGTGGTAGATAAAAGCATTATTCAATTACCTGATGGGCCCTTAAAAGAATTAGGAGATTATCAAATCACTTTATTATTCCATCCCGAAGTTTCATGTCTTGTTGAGGTATCTGTTCAGCCAGAGTAGTTGTTATATTAATAATATGATGTAAGAATCATATTTATGTCTAGTAAATCTATAGAAAATACAGAACAAGTTAGAGAGCTTGAAAGGGCTATCCTGGGTGGGTTAATGCTTGAAACTGAGAGATATGATGCTGTCAGCGAGATAATAGAATCCACCGATTTCGAAGGTCAAGATCATCAAAATATTTTTCAGTCAATGGGTGAATTAGTTAACTCTAATAAACCCCTAGACCCTCTAACAGTTTCAGATCGCTTAGATAGTAAAAACCTCTTAACAAGGGCAGGCGGCAAGAACTATTTAATCGATTTAGCCTCTGCTAGTCCCTCTGCTGCTAATTTAGAAGCATATGCTTCAATGATTAGACAAAAATCTATCTCAAGAAAGCTGATGAAAATTAATTCAGAGATTTCTGAGCTTATCATCAATCCTCAGGGTAAAGATGCGGCTGAATTACTTGATGAGGCTGAGACAAAAATTTTTTCACTAAATGATGAAGCTAGCAGAACATCTATCAACATACAGAAATTAGATGAATTAATACCTCAGTCAATTGAAAGGATGAATGAAATTGCAAAAAAAGGTTCTTCATTACTTGGAGCTTCAACAGGGTTCAAAGATTTAGATAGAAAATTACAAGGCCTTCAGGATGGAGATTTGATAATAGTCGCTGCAAGACCAAGCATGGGCAAAACTGCTTTAAGCATGAACATAGTTGAAAACTTCATATTAAACAATGATATACCCGGAGGAATATTGGTGTTTAGTCTTGAGATGCCAGCTGAGGCACTCACAACAAGATTGCTTGCAAGCAATGCTAAGATCGATCAGCAAAAAGTTAGAGCGGCATCTATGAATAAAGAAGAGCTTAACAAATTTATGGAGTCTTCATCTAGATTAAAAGATTTACCCCTGTATGTCGATGATAGTTCTATGCTCTCACCCATGGAGTTGCGAGCAAGAGCCAGACGAATTGCAAGACAAGAGCCTAATGGATTGTCTTTAATAGTTGTTGATTATCTTCAATTAATGCAGATACCAGGCTCTCAGGAGAATAGAGTTAATCAAATTTCTGAAATTTCTCGATCATTGAAAATGCTTGCAAAGGAGCTAAATATTCCTGTAATTGGAATCTCTCAGTTAAATCGTGCGGTTGACCAAAGACCTAACAAAAAACCTATTATGTCTGATTTAAGAGATTCAGGTGCAATTGAACAAGATGCCGATGTAATTTTATTTATCTACAGAGATGAGGTTTATAATGAAGACTCTGAAGAAGGTAATAAGGCTGAAATTATTATTGGAAAGCAGAGAAATGGGCCAATAGGTAAAGTTAACCTAACGTTCCTTAAAGAATATACCAGGTTTGAAGACTTTGCTGTCGACAGTTATTACGATTCTATTCAATGATTGAACCAAATTCTGAGCTTGTAATTGATTATGAGCTTGTTAGAAATAATATTCAGGCAATCAAGGGCATCCTTCCTACCAATTGTAAAATCATGGGAATAATTAAAAGTAATGCATATGGACATGATCTTGAAAAGTCTTGTCAAGCATTAGATGATTTTTTAGATGGATATGGTGTTGTTAGATTAGAAGAGGCTCTTAAGATAAGAGAAAAATCTTTAAAGCCAGTCTTAGCAATGCAAGGTGTTTACTCATCAGATGCTTATAATATTTTAAAAAAAAATAACATATGGTCTGTTGTGCATTCAATCTCGCAATTACCATTGGCAAAGCAATTTCAAGATGATTTGTTATTTTGGATAAAAGTTAATACTGGAATGAATAGATTGGGCATCGCATTAGATGAGCTGGATCAATTTCAATCGCTTTTAAAGGATTCAAACGTTTTGATGACGCACCTAGCTTGTGCAGATAATCCAAAAGATAAATTGAATAATATTCAATTTAAGAATTTTGATCGTGCTTGGAATCATCTCGATAATAAAATGCAACGAAGCGTATTAAATTCTGCAGGAGTATTTAATTTTCCAGATCAAGCATATGACTGGGTTAGACCAGGAATTGCAATGTATGGAGGAATTGACTTTCCTGGCTTAAAAACTGCTATGACATTTAGGAGTCAAATCATCTCTATTCAATCCTTAGGTAAAAATGAAAGAATTGGATATGGTGGAAGAGTAGAGACAAATAAATCATGCAAGATTGCAATCGTTTATTGTGGTTATGCTGATGGGTTCCCCCAAACAGCTATTGATGGAACGTCGGTAATTGTGAACAGCCATCAATCTAAAATTATCGGAAGAGTTAGTATGGATCTTATTTCAATTGATGTAACAGATATTCATGACTGCAAAATTGGCGATTGGTGTGAATTCTGGTCACCTGATTTATCAATCGTTAATAATGCTAAAAAAAATAATTTGATTTCTTATGAACTTATGACGAAAATGAGCAGCAGGGTAAAAAGAAAATATCTAAATATATGAAAATTAAATACTTAGACAAAAATCCAAGAGAAATCCAACTAGAAGAGGATCTGCCTCCATATATGAATGAAGGCGTTGCTGACGATATTGCAGAAATTTTTAATACACCTTTATCTGGGGCATATAACTGGGATTACACAGTTCAAGATAACAGGATTAAAAAACTTTATGAACTTGGAAAAGAGCTTAATTGGAATGTTGAACTTGATATTAATTGGAATAGGCCGTTAAACAGAATTACTGAGCCAACCCCAATTTTTTGGGATGAATATAAACCCTACAGGAAACTATCTGATAAGAAAAAAGTAGATTTTTTGAATCATAGAATTGCTTGGAGTCAGAGTCAGTTTTTACATGGCGAACAAGGAGCTCTTTTAGTTGCTTCTCAGTTAACTTCTTGTGCTCCGACATACAATGCAAAGCTTTATGCTGCATCTCAGACTTTTGATGAAGCCAGACATGTAGAGGCATTCAATAAATACATTCAAACAAGAGTAAAAATGATGTATCCAATTGGAAATGCTCTTAAGTCAATACTAGATAAGATTCTTACTGATCCTAGATGGGATTTGAAATTTATCGGTATGCAAATAATTATTGAAGGGTTGGCATTAGCAGCCTTTCAGGCATCAAGAGAACTAACGCATGATCCAGTTTTGCGAGATATGCTTGGCCTTATAATTAGAGATGAAGCAAGACATGTTACTTTTGGAATAAATTATCTAGAAGAGTTTGTTGATACTTTAAGCGAAGAAGAAAAAGAGGATAGGGCCCAATTTGCGTATGAAGCATGTTGGCTTAGCAGAGAAAGACTATTATCAACAGATGTATATGAGCGTTTTGGCTGGGATGTTGAAGATTCTAGACAATTTCAATTAGGAACAGACATCAATCAACATTTCCAAAAGCTTCTTTTTCAAAGGGTTATGCCAAATCTTAGAAGAATAGGGTTGTTAAGAGATTCTGTAAAAGGCAAGTTTGAAGATCTTGGAATTTTAGAATTTGCGTCAGCGAAAAGTGATGCCGAAATTGACTGGGCTGACTTATCAAGACCCTTATTTGAAGAAACTGCCTAAGTTAGTTTTTATTACCTTAATAATCTGATATTCTGTATTCCCATCATAAAGTAAAAATTGATGGCGCAAACAAAGTACATTTTTATAACTGGTGGGGTTGTTTCTTCTCTTGGAAAGGGTATTGCTGCCGCTTCTATAGGAGCACTTTTTGAGGCTAGAGGTTTAAAAGTATCATTAAATAAACTTGACCCTTATATCAATGTCGATCCAGGAACTATGAGTCCATTCCAACATGGAGAGGTTTTTGTAACTGATGATGGTACAGAGACAGATCTTGATCTAGGGCATTATGAAAGGTTTGTAAGATTTCAAGCAAGTAAAAAAAATAACTTCACAGCTGGAAAAGTCTACGAGGAAGTAATTCACAACGAAAGAAGAGGAGACTATCTTGGAGGAACAGTTCAAGTTATTCCACACATAACTGATGAGATAAAACGTAGAATCAAATTGGGTGCGAAGGGCGCTGATATTGCGATAGTTGAAATTGGTGGCACCGTAGGTGATATTGAAAGTCAGCCTTTTATTGAGGCTATACGACAAATGATGTTAGAACTTCCTACCAGTTCTACTGCTCTGGCTCATCTTACTTTAGTTCCATACATTCAAGTTTCTGAGGAACTAAAAACTAAACCCACTCAGCACTCTGTAAAAGAGCTCAGATCATTGGGGCTTCAGCCTGACTGCCTAATATGTAGGCTTGAAAAAGAGTTGCCTAGAGATGAAAAGAAAAAAATAGCTTTATTTTGTTCCGTAGACCCAAATAGTGTTATTTCTATGCATGATGCCGAAACGGTTTATTCAATTCCTTTACTTTTATATTCGCAGGGAGTGGATAAAATTCTTCTTAAGAAGTTAAATTCATCAAAAGTTAAATCTCCAAGATTGAATGATTGGAAAAGAGTTGTTGATGCAAAACTAAATCCCAAAAAGAGAGTTTCTATAGCAATTGTTGGAAAATATGTTGATTTAAAAGATTCCTATAAATCTTTAAATGAAGCCCTTGATCATGCTGGAATTAAGAATCTTGCTAGGGTTGATATTAATATGATAGACGCAGCACAAATTACAAAAGGAAATGTTTCTAAGATTTTGAAAGCATATCAGGCTGTACTAATACCAGGTGGTTTTGGTAGCAGGGGCATTGAGGGTATGGTTAACGCTTGTAAGTATGCAAGAGAAAATAAAATTCCTTATTTCGGGATTTGTTTGGGAATGCAAATCGCAATTATTGAATTTTCAAGAAATGTTTTAAATTTAAATAATGCTAATAGCACTGAATTCAATAAAAAAACAAAATATCCCGTCATAGGTTTAGTTACAGAGTGGAAAGATGCGTCTGGAAAGATAGAACACAGAACTGAAAATTCTAACTTAGGAGGAACAATGAGACTTGGCGGTCAAAAATGTTCAATAAAAAAATCTTCTCTTTCATATAAGTTATATAAAAAATTTACAATCACAGAAAGGCATCGACATAGGTATGAGGTGAATCCAGAGTTTAAAAAAGATTTAATTTCAGGTGGAATGGATATTGTTGGAACGTCTTTAGATGGTAAATTAGCAGAAATGATTGAGATCAAAAAACATCCATGGTTCATTGGATGTCAATTTCATCCTGAATTTACTTCGAACCCTAGGGATGGACATCCAATATTTAATGATTTTATTGCAAAAGCTATTAAGATAAAAAGATGAGCAGTTTAAAACTAAATAATTTTAATATTGGAAACAATGAACCTATGACTCTTATGGGAGGGGTAAATGTTTTAGAGTCAGACTCAGTTGTAATGAATGTTGCAGAAAAATTTGCTGAATCTTCTCAACACCTCAATATAAATTGGATTTTTAAGGGATCATATGACAAGGCAAACCGAAGCTCAATTTCATCATTTAGAGGACCAGGGATTGAAGAGGGCTTAAGGATGTTAGAAAAAGTAAAATCTGAATTTGATGTTCCAGTAATTACTGACATTCACGAGCCATCTCAAGCAGAACAAGTCGCTGATGTTAGTGATTTAATTCAGATTCCAGCATTTTTATGTAGGCAAACTGACCTAGTTATTGCTGCAGCAAAAACAAAAAGAATTATTCAGTTCAAAAAACCACAATTTTTATCAGCCAATGAAATGAAAAATGTAATTGAGAAATGCTTACAAGCTGGAAATAGTAAAGTTATCCTCTGCGAGAGAGGTAACTCTTATGGATACAACAATTTGATAGTAGATATGATTAATTTTCAAATTATGAAAAAACTTGATGTGCCAGTTATTTTTGATGCAACTCATTCTCTTCAACTTCCTGGAGGCCTTGGACATGCTGCGGGTGGCAGAAGAGAATATTTATTACCTCTAGCAAAAGCTGGATTAAGTCAATGTATCGCCGGACTTTTTATTGAAGCTCATCCAGATCCTGATAATGCAAAATGCGATGGCCCATGTGCTATTTCTACTGATGAAATCCCCAAAGTTGTCTCTCAACTGGCAGCCCTAGATGAATTTATAAAAAATCAAGCCAGAGCTAATTAATGTCAATTATTAGTTCAATTCAAGCTATTCAAGTTATTGATTCAAGAGGTACTCCGACTGTCTCATGTATGATAGCGCTGGAAAATGGTTTAAGCTCAACATCAATGGTCCCAAGCGGAGCATCAACAGGTTCTAGAGAGGCACTGGAGTTGAGAGATGGTACCGAAGCTTTCATGGGCAAAGGAGTTTCAAAGGCGATTAAAAATATTAATGAAATAATTGCCCCAACATTAATAGGCATTGATGTTACAAATCAACAAGAAATAGATGAAAAAATGATTATGCTGGATGGCACTGCTTCAAAATCTAACTTGGGAGCAAATGCTATTTTGGGAGTCTCTCTTGCTGTTCTAAATTTAGCAGCAAATTCACTTGGCTTACCGCTTTATAAGTACGCAAATCAAGTTTTTAAAAATATAAATGGTGAGAATCTTGAAATGCTGATGCCTGCTCCAATGTTAAATATAATTAATGGCGGTGAACACGCTGATAATAATCTTGATATTCAAGAATTTATGATAATGCCCATTGGAGCTAGTAGTTTCTCTAAAGCGATGCAATGGTCAATAGAAATATACTCAAATTTAAAAAAACTACTTCAAGCAAAAGGTTTGAGTACCAGTATTGGAGATGAAGGTGGTTTTGCACCAAACCTTTCATCAAATGATGAAGCGATAGAATTAATCATTACTGCAATTCGAAATAATAAATTGGACGAAGGTAAAGATGTTGCAATAGCTTTGGATTGTGCTGCTTCAGAATTTTATGACAACGGAATATATAATCTTAAAGGCGAGTCAAAAACCTTAAATTCAAATGAATTAACTCAATATCTTGCAGAATTAACTAAACAATATCCCATTATATCTATTGAAGATGGTATGGATGAGAATGATTTTAAAGGATGGAAGAATCTAAATAATGTTCTTGGAAATAAATGTCAGTTAGTTGGAGATGATTTGTTTGTAACAAATGTTTCTGAACTGCAAAGAGGCATAGACGAATCTCTGGCAAACTCAATTCTGATAAAATTTAATCAAATCGGAACGATCACCGAAACTATGAAGACCATTCATCTTGGAAATCAAAATGGGTTTAGATCAATTATTTCTCATCGATCAGGAGAGACCGAAGATAGCACTATTGCTGATCTTTGTGTTGGGCTAGGTACTGGCCAAATTAAGACAGGTGCGCCTTGTAGATCAGACAGAGTGGCGAAATATAATAGATTATTGTGGATTGAGGCACAGCAATCTGATTTAAATTTTGCAAAAAATGTTATTGGTTAAGATTTTAAATTTAGTTGTATTCTTCTTAATAACTGTTGCCTTGTATAATCTGTTTTTGGGAACTGACAGTAAGGAAAAGTTCTTAAGTCTGCAAATTGAAAATCAAGAATTAATAGAAAGGAACTTAGCTCTGTCTGAAGAAAATTATATTTTAGAATCTGATATTCAAGCTAGACAAAAAAACGATGCTTATGCAGAAAAGTTTGCTAGAGAAGAATTAAATTTAATTTTTCAAGATGAGCAGTATTTAAGTTTTAAAGAAAGTAAGTCCAATGAACCAAAAAAATAATATTGCAGTCATTATTCCCGCTGCAGGATCAAGTAGTCGTTTTGGAGGAAAAATCCCTAAACAATTTATAAAAATTGGAAACGAAACAGTTATAGAGAAGTCAGTAAAAAAATTCTTAGAAATTGAAAATGTTAAAAAAGTATATATAGCTATTGATCCAAATGAGACCCTAATTAGATCTCAATCATTTTTCAATCATCCCAAAGTTTCTTTTACTCAAGGTGGAAGCACACGAAGTGAATCTGTATATAATGCGGTTCTTGCTATTGATAATAAAATTGATGTTGTTGTCATTCACGATGCAGCTAGACCTTGGGTAAGCAAGAAGCTTATTAATACCTTGATATTAGAATTTATGAATGATCAATCAATTCAAGGTTTATATCCAGTTATTTCAGTTACAGATTCCTTAAGAATGAAAAAGAATAAAAATTTAATTCCTGTTGATCGAGAAGATTTTTTAACTATTCAGACTCCACAAATATTTAAAAAAGAATCACTTGATTGTGCGCTGAATAAAATGACAAAAGAAAATCTGTCTTTTACTGATGAATCTCAGGCAATGGAAAGAGCTGGTTTTAGAGTTAAAGAAATTCTAGGAGAACAATCTAATCTTAAAATTACTTATGCAGTTGACATTTCTCAAAATGTTGAAAATGATTATCGAATTGGTCGAGGTGTAGATTTTCACAAGTTTGAGCCTGGAAAGGGCATAATCCTTGGAAATGTTTTTATAGATTGTAATTTATCTATTATTGCTCACTCTGATGGAGATATAGTTTTACACGCAATATCTGATGCATTGCTTGGAGCAGGTGGATTGAGAGATATTGGTTATTATTTTCCTGACACTGATAAAAAAAACAAAGATTTAAGCAGTGTAAAAATTCTTGAAGAATCTTTAAAACTACTAAAGCAAAAGGATTTGCAACCGCGCAACATTGACTTTGTTGTGGTTTGCGAGCAACCAAAAATTCAACCCCATGTAGAGGACTTAAAAAAATCTCTTTCAAAAATTTTAAATATTGATGAGAGTTTTGTTGGGGTAAAAGCAACTACTTCAGAGGGTATGGGAGTCATCGGCGAAGGCAATGGAATTGCTGTATTTGCTATTGCATCATTACAGAATATTCAATGAATATATTGCTTACCAATGATGATGGTTACAAAGCATCTGGAATCACAGAACTGCATAAGGCTTTAAGTAAAGAACATAATATTTATTTAATTGCTCCAAAAGAAAATTGTAGTGGCATGAGCGCCGCAATTAGTCTCAGGAAAGAGATTGAAGTTAAGGAGATTTCAAAGAACATTTTTTCAGTAGATGGAACTCCTGCTGATTGTTCATATCTTGGATTATTGTCATTAGTTCCGGATTCTATCGACATGATTGTTTCGGGAATTAATTTAGGAGCAAATTTAGGGGAAGATATTTTTTATTCTGGTACAGTTGGAGCTGCAATAGCTGGACGAAGGCTTAATTATGTCCCAGTTGCTTTTTCAGTGACTTCTTTTAACCCAAAAAACTTATCATTTATCTCAGAGCAAGCTAAATTTATTGTTAACCAAGTTACTAAGCTTCCCAATGATAAGAACTTGCTTGTGAATGTAAATTTTCCTGACCTCTCATCTTCTAAACTAAATGGAACGAAGCTTTGTGTCATAGGCAAAAGGGGTATTCCTGATACTCCTGATTTTATAAGATCTATTAATTCTTCAAAATTTTATAGTTTTGGCCCGTCAGGAAAACTTCTACCTAATCAGGTAGATACAGACATCCAAGCAATTGAAGATAATTTCATTTCTATATCAATTTTGGATTATAACCTTAGCGTTGATACTAGTAATTTGAATTATTATAGAGAGGTTTTTGATTGTGAGTAGTTCAGGCTTTACTTTTACAAGAGTGAAAGATCAAATGATTCAAGAATTACTTAA
>MDTG01242670.1_pt1 | contig 14199 bp, 15 predicted proteins | sample 811421 | NCBI WGS metagenome assembly MDTG01 (sample SAMN05326645, study PRJNA326480) | marine metagenome | isolation source: seawater | place: Pacific Ocean: South East | collected 2011
ATATTGATATGCCAACATTACTAGAGCAGCATATGAATGAACGAGATAACATTCTTATGTTCCCTATTCATGAATATTGGTTAGATATTGGTCGTATGGATGATTTCAATCGTGCACAAGCGGATATTCATACTTTGGGATTGGATTAATTGTTATGCATAGCATCATGAGTAAAGTTGCAGTTATTGGATTAGGAAATATAGCAACTCGTCATCGTCGTAATTTGAAGAGCTTATTTCCGAATGTTAAATTATTGGTGATGTCGGCAAGTGGACGTATACCGACAGAAGAAATTAGTGATTGCGATGGTATCGTAACTAGTATTGAGGCTTTAATTGAAGCTAATGTTGAGTTAGCTATCGTTGCATCACCAGCACCTTTTCATGCTCAGTATTCAATTCCCTTGATTGAAGCGGGCATCCCTACTTTAATTGAAAAGCCAGTAACAACCACTTGTGAAGATGCGAATGCAATTCAAAAAGCGATAGATGAACATGGGACGCCTGTTGCTGTCGGTTATTGTTTACGTTATCTCCCTTCGGCTCAAAACCTGAAAGTATTATTAGATAATAAGGCGATTGGTACCTTATATAATGCGCATATCGAGATAGGGCAATACCTTCCTGATTGGCGCCCAAGTAAAGACTATCGAGAGTGTGTTTCTGCAAATGAAAAGCTTGGCGGTGGTGCTTTATTCGAACTTAGTCATGAACTCGATTATGCCCAATGGCTGTTAGGTCCATTAGATCTTCAACATGCTATTTTACGCTCATCTGATGACTTAGATCTTCAGGTCGAAGATATGGCAGATATTTTAACGTTAACAGTGTCAGGTGCTGTAGCAAGCATTCACCTTGATTTTCTGCAGCGTAAAGCGCATCGCCAATGCAGTTTTGTTGGTAGTGAAGGGCGTATTGATTGGGATCTAATTCAGAATCAATTAACTCTTACAACAGCAGTAGAAACAACGGTTCTTTATAGTGAACCTGAGTGGGATAAAAACCAAATGTATCTGGCAATGGTGATTGATTTCATTCAAATGATTAAGCAACAGCCTCATAGTTGTATTAAAGTGAATGACGCCACATTAACCGTGGATTTAATCAGTCAAATTAAACAGAAAGCTTGTCAATAGTAGAGAAATCAAATGAAAAATTTTGCGTTCATTTTTGCTCGGGGGGGGTCGAAAGGCTTACCAGGGAAAAATATTAAGCCACTAGCAGGCAAGCCGTTATTACAATATTCTGTTGATACAGCGATGGCTTCTCCATCAATTGACAAAGTGTTTGTATCTACGGATGATCGTGATATTGCGAAAGTTGCAATTGAATCTGGTGCTATTCTCATTGAAAGACCAGATGAACTTGCTACAGATACAAGTCCTGAATGGTTATCTTGGCGTCACGCTATTGAGTGGGCTGAAAAGCAATATGGTAAATTTGATGGGTTTGTAAGTCTACCTGCGACAAGCCCTTTACGTAGTGTTGAAGACGTAGAAGCAGCAATAGAAAAGCGTAACAAATTAGATGCTGATATCTGTGTTTCAGTAACACCAGCAAGTCGTAGCCCATTCTTTAACATGGTTAAAGAGACGCAAGATGGTTTTGTCGAGTTAGTAAATAAACCAGAATCAGATGTCACTCGACGTCAAGATGCCCCTGAAGTATTTGATATCACAACCGTTGTATATGCGACGACACCACTATTTGTATTAAATAATTATGGGTTGTTCACAGGTAAAGTAACAAGTATTGAAGTGCCTAAAGTGCGAGCTGTCGATATTGATGATATTTATGATTTCAGAATGGCAGAAGCTATTTTACAGGACGCGAAGTAATGGAAAAACTATTAGAAAATAAAACCATTTTAATTGTCGGTGCAGGTGGGTTATTAGGAACACGTTTAGTCCCTGCAATCCTTGCTCAAGGTGGTAAAATTATTGCGGCTGATATTAACATAGATGCAATGACAGAGCGTTTAGTATCTTTAGGTGTAGATATTGAAAATGAACATTTAATATTAACAACTTTAAATGTAACGAGTGAAGAGAGCTTAAAGCAATTGTTCTCTACCCATAAAAATATTGATGGTGCAGTCAATTCAACCTATCCTCGAAATAAAACCTATGGTGCGCATTTTTTTGATGTTTCATTAGAGAGTTTTAATGAAAATCTATCATTACATTTAGGCAGTGCATTCTTATTTACTCAGCAATGTGCCAGTTACTTTAAGAAACATCAGAATCCTCTATCTTTAGTCAATATTTCATCCATTTATGGTGTAGTTGCACCTAAATTTGACATTTACGATAATACACCGATGACCATGCCAGTTGAGTACGCAGCAATTAAGTCTGCTATTTTACACCTGAATAAATACGTGTCAGCTTATGTTAACGATAGCCGATTTAGAATTAATTGTGTAAGCCCTGGTGGGATTTTTGATCATCAACCCGCTCCATTTTTAGAGGCCTATAAAACCAAAACACATGGTGCGGGTATGCTTGATGTAGGAGAAGTTATAGGTTCTGTTTTATTTTTACTATCAGAAAAATCCCGTTACGTGACGGGACAGAATATTATTGTCGATGATGGCTTTAGTTTATAAATTTAATAAGGTTAATTATGAAGAAGATCTTTTGGTGTAAAAATTGCCTAAACATGTCAACAAGACCACGTATATCATTTGATGATAATGGTAGTTGTAACGCGTGTAATTGGAAAGATGAGAAAAAAAACCTTGATTGGGATGCAAGAAAGGTTGAATTGGATCAGCTATTAGATAAGTATCGTTCATCTAATGATAAAGGGTTCGATTGTATTGTTCCTGTTAGTGGTGGTAAAGATGGCTCATATGTAGCTTATACTCTGAAGCACAAATATGGTATGAACCCATTAGCAGTAACCATTCGTCCGGCTTTAAGCTTAGAGTTAGGTGATGAAAATCTATCTAACTTTATTGATTCCGGTTATAACCATATTCATATTTCACCCGACGCAAAAATCATGCAGAAGCTTAATAAATTAGGCTTTATTGAAAAGGGTTTTCCGTACTATGGTTGGTTAATTGCAATAAAAACTGCAGTTATTCAGACAGCTATGAACTTTGGGATACCTCTTATCTTTTATGGTGAAGATGGTGAAGTTGAATACGGTGGTTCAACTGAGAGTAAATATAATCCACTTTATGATATAGAGTATATGAAGCGTGTTTACTTTGAGGGCGGATACGATAAAGTTTTTGAAGAAGTTCTAAAGCAAGAAGATGTTCAGGAAGGTAATTTAGCATTTTGGAATTTCCCAACAGACGAACAAGTTGCTGAATCTAAACTTGCCTTTACTCATTGGTCTTATTTTGAAGCGTGGGATTCATATCGTAACTACGTTGTTGCAAAAGAACATTGTGGCTTAAAAGAGAAAGAAGAAGGTACAGCAGGCACATTCACTAACTTCTCCCAAAATGACCAAGCATTATATTCATTACATGCATATTTGATGTATCTGAAGTTTGGTTTTGGTAGAGCGACTCAGGATGCAGGAATTGAAATAAGACGTGGAGCAATGACACGAGAACAAGCTTTGAATCTCGTTATGGCGTATGATAATCAGTACCCATATGAATTTATTGATCTTTATCTTGAATACTATCAAATGTCGAAAGATGAATTTGATTTAGTACTAGATAAATATGCAAATACTGATTTATTTGAAAAAGTTGATGGTATCTGGGAGCCAAAATTTACAGTAGGTGAAGATTTCGAAGTATGAAACTAGTAATTGTAGACTATGGAATGGGAAATATAAGCTCAATCGTTAGTGCTTTCCGTTTTATTGGTATACATGATATATCGGTGTCAAATGACATCGATGTATTAAGGTCTGCTGATAAATTAATATTACCTGGCGTTGGTAACTACTCAACTGCTATCAAAAAAATACGGGAATTAAATATTATTAATATCCTACATGAACTTGTTTATGTGGAAAAAAAACCGATTTTAGGTATTTGTCTAGGAATGCAGATCTTGGGTAAATCAAGTACTGAAGGAGGCTTTAACCATGGTTTTGGCTTAGTTGATGGTGTAGTTGAAAAATTCTCACTAGAGAACTTAAAAGTCCCACATGTAGGATTTAATCAAATAACATTGACTAGTATTTCCCGCTTATATACAGGTTTGTCAGAAAATCCTGATTTTTATTTTACGCATAGTTATAAAATGTCTTCTAACTCAGATATTGGTCAGCAAATGTGTGATTATGGAGAGGATTTTGTTGCTAGCTTTGAAATCGATAATATTGCAGGTGTACAGTTTCATCCAGAGTTAAGTCAAAATAATGGACTTATGCTCCTTAAAAACTTTATAGAGCTATTTTAATGTTAAGAGATAGATTGATTTTTAGCCTAATTTATAATGATGGTGCATTTATGCAAAGTCGTAATTTTAGGCTTCAGCGAGTTGGGGATATCAATTGGTTGGAACGTAATTACAAGTTCCAAAAGATATCATTTTCGTTAGATGAGTTAGTTGTTTTAAATGCATCTCGAAAAGATAAAAATATTGAAGACTTTTCTCAAGTCGTAAAAAGACTTGTTGACAACGTATTTATCCCTGTTGCTGCCGGTGGTGGTATCCGAAACTTAGCTGATGTAGAAAAATTGTTTCTAAGTGGTGCTGATAAAGTAATCTTAAATAGCCCTCTTTTTACCAATCCAGAGTTGGTCATTAATATTGTAAATACGTACGGCAGTCAAAGTTTAGTTGCTCATGTTGATTATCGCCTTATAAATAGTATTCCAACCGTTTATATCAATGATGGAGCTTTATCCATTGACATTACAATTGAACAACATTTATCAAATATACAAAAACTAGGTGTTGGTGAAATTATTCTTAATTCAATTGATAACGATGGTACTGGTTTTGGCTATGATACTGAAACAATATCATTGATTTCGCCATTGATTGATGTGCCTCTTATTATATTGGGTGGGGCTGGTAATGAAAACCATTTAAAAGATGGTCTAGGATTAAATAATGTTTCAGCTGTAGCTACAGCCAATCTATTTAATTTTATAGGAAATGGCCTACCTAATGCTCGTGAATATATGTTAGAAAACGAGGTTAACCTTGCTCGGTGGCCCAATGCTAATTAAAGAATTGTACAATAAGTATAAGTTTTGTAAAAATTCAGACCGTATAGGCCCTGATATTCCTTTTACTCATTGGAAGTTACATTTCAAATCTTCTATGAAAAAATTATGCAAGAGGAAATTCAAGAGTTTTGGTGACGGTGCAGATTTTAGGCCTGGTGCGTATGCAATTCATTGCTCTAATATTTCATTAGGTGAAAATGTTGTAATTAGGCCATCTACAATGATGTTTGCTGACGAATTTGCTGAGATAATTGTGGGAAATAATGTGATGATTGGTGCTGGAGTGCACTTTTATGTAAATAATCACAAATTTGATCGAAGAGATATACCTTTGATTGAGCAAGGTTATTACCCATCTGAAAGTATTTTGATTGGTGAAGGGGCTTGGGTTGGGGCTAATTCAACTATTCTCCCTGGAGTAGAAATAGGTGTTAATAGTGTAATTGGTGCTGGTGCAATAGTAACTAAATCTATACCCGATTTTAGTATAGCTGTGGGGAATCCAGCTAAGGTTATTAAAACGCTGGCCTAGTATTAACTAATTGTTGTGGATTTTACTTTTTTAAAACACAAGTGTGTTTTTTCTTTAATGGATTTTTTATGAATATCATTATTACTGGCGGAGCCGGATTCATTAGCTCTGCTTTGGTTCGCTATCTTATTGAAAATACAGATAACAATATTATAAATATAGATAAGTTAACTTATGCCGGAAATTTGGATTCTTTAGAATCTATTGCTTCATCAAAGCGTTACTTCTTTGAACATGTCGATATTTGTAATTATCAAGCAATAGAGAAGGTTTTTGATAAATATTCACCAGATATTGTGATGCATTTAGCTGCAGAAAGTCATGTTGATCGCTCAATAGATGGGCCTTCTGACTTTATACAAACCAATATAATCGGGACATTTAATTTATTAGAAGCATCTCGAAAATATTGGTCAAAACTAGATGAGCATTCAAAATTTATATTTCATCATATTTCTACCGACGAGGTCTATGGTGATCTAGATGGTGTAGATGATCTATTTACAGAGACGACACCTTATTCTCCAAGTAGCCCTTACTCGGCATCAAAAGCATCAAGTGATCATTTAGTGCGTGCTTGGATGAGAACTTATGGGCTTCCGACCATAATAACTAATTGCTCTAATAATTATGGACCTTTCCATTTTCCAGAAAAACTAATCCCTCTTGTTATTCTAAATGCGATAGAAGGAAGAAGATTACCAATTTATGGTGAAGGCTTACAAATCCGAGATTGGTTATTTGTAGATGATCATGTGGTAGCTCTTTATGAAGTAGCAACTAAAGGCAATCCTGGCGAGACCTATAATATTGGCGGGTATAATGAGAAAAAAAATATAGATGTTGTTTATTCCATATGCGAATTATTAGAAGAGCTATTACCAGATAACCCTAATGCTATTTCAATAAGTAATAAAGATGGTTATAAGTCACTTATTAAATTTGTAGATGATAGACCGGGACATGATCTTCGTTATGCAATCGATGCGAGAAAAATTAAAAGTGAACTAGGATGGTCACCTTCTGAAACTTTCGAATCAGGCCTAAGAAAAACAGTTAAATGGTACCTTAATAATCTAGAGTGGGCTAAAAGAGTACAAGATGGTAGATATCAAAGAGAAAAATTAGTCATAGCTAATGACCTATAATTCTAATTTACGTCTGTGATGAGAGTACGCTAGGAAAAGGTATGGAAGATAGTTTACAAAAACGCTACGTGATAAAACTCATTTCTAATATTGTGTCAGGGCTAATTAATCTATTAATGGTTGCTATTGTACCTAAAGAGTTAGGGCCTATTGCATATGGAAGCTTTTCTTATTTACAGCAGTTCTATAATCAAATTATCGCTTTTTTAGATGCCAGTACATCAATCGCTTTTTTTACGAAACTATCTGCAAATAATTCAAGAAAGGAGTTGATTTCTTTCTATGCGGTATTCTGCATCATTGTGTTGGCAATCCTTTACATATTGGTGTGTTTTTTCGAAAAAATGGGATATATAGAGGTACTGGCTAGCGGTATTAGTATTGGATATATATATTTAGGGATGTGGTTTGGTTTTTTAACTTGGTTAACACAGGTATATATAAAAATATCAGATGCGTATGCACTAACTATTTCAGTAGAGTTAATAAAAATCGCACATAAAATTTTAATGCTAGGAGTGTTATTATTATTTATAAACTATTTAACTTTTAATCTGTCTGTTTATTTTTACTTTCACTTTCTTTCGCTTATCTCACTAATTATTGTTTTGAACGTCCTTTTTTATAAAGAACATATTTTTCATAACCTATTGGTCTTTAATAGTTTTGAAAAAATCACTAAAGAGTTTTATTCTTTTTGTTCTCCCTTATTTGCCTTTAATTGTATTACAATATGTATTGGAATATTTGATGTTTGGTTGCTACAAAAAGTTAGTGGTTCATTGGAAACTGGCTATTACGGTCTTGGTTACTCGATTGCCGCTTTGTGCTTTGTCTTTACAAGTGCAATGACCCCCGTTATTACTCGTGAATTTTCAAAGTCATTCGAACAAAAAGATATGCAGAAAATTTCAGAACTATTTAAGCTATATGTGCCTATGTTATACACGTTAGCAGTATTTTTCAGTGTATTCATTGCTTTTGAAGCAAAGAGCTTGCTTTCACTATTCACTGATGAAAGGTTTGAAGGCGCTTATTTAACTCTTGTAGTAATTGCATTTTACCCCCTACATCAAACTTATGGGCAGATTAACGCTGCTTTGTTTTTTGCTACTGAAGATACTAAAGCATATAGGAATACAGGCTTAATATCATCATTTATTGGGCTCATTTTAAGTTATTTATTTATTTATCAATTCGAATTTGGAGCAGTTGGTTTCGCATGGAAAATGGTGATATCCCAATTTTTAGCGGTTAATCTTCAGTTGTATTTAAATGTTAGGAAACTAAAGTTAAGCTATTTATATTTTCTTTGGCATCAAGTATACAGTGTCCTATTACTATCTGCGCTAGCATATTGTTCATCTTATGTAGTACATATCGATAATAGTTTATTAGTAGATTTGATAATGAGTGGGGCGCTCTACAGTATTCTCGTATTATCGGTATTGTTAATATTTCCAAGTCTACTTGGTCTAGATAGAAAGGCTTTAAGTGAAAAATGGAAAAACATTTCGGATAGATTTACGAACCCATAATACTGATTAAGTTATTACACCTGATTATTTAATGGATTTAAATAATAATACATCAACTGATAGAGCTAGAGAACTCCGTATGAATGTAAAAAAAGAACAATATAGACAAGTATTTATTGTTGACCAATTATCGTATTGGAACGCTTTTGAGGAAAACTATGATTATTTAACAGACCTTGTTTTGACCTATGATTTTGGTTTATTTAAGCACATTGAAAAAAAAGGTGGGGATGTAAATTTCATTGATTCTTTAGTTAACCCTGATGAAATGCATTCTAACAATCACTTACTCTATAAGTTCATTAGAGGATGGTATCTTAATTCAGATGGAAAAGATATATTTGAATACAAAGGTATACCTTTTGGTTTTTCTTTCAAATTGGAAATTTGGAATGATCTTGTCTATTACACTAGGCTTTGTCTTTGTTTACGAAATTTAAAAGGAGTCAAATTTGAAAATATCAATATTTGCTCAGAAGATAAGACTTTATACTCTGTATTGGACAAGTTAAATCTGCGGTACACTGTAAGTTATTCTAATGGTTTAAAAAAAGAAGCCTACTTTTTCCAAATTTTCAAATATATCGATGAAAAAATTAGAGCTAAAGGTTTACGTGGCTTACTTTATAAAGCTAGGGAGATTGTTTCATCATGGTATGGAAGAATAACTATTTTTTCTGATAAATTTACTATTAGGGGTATGAATAAAGCAGTTTTTATACAAGAGTACCACCCCACGAAAGCTATTTTAGAACATTTGCGAAATGCTCCAAGGGTCAATGTTTTACTTGCGAACTTCTCTCGTGGTTCCAAATTTAGACATAAGTTGTCAGAACGAATAGTTCCAATTTATGGTGACCCATCTAAATTTGAAAGTATATCAGATGAGCTGATGACTATTTTTACATTAAAGAAACAAGCTAAGCTAGTTTTCGACGATGGTTTTGATATAACGAATGAACTATTTGAAATAATAGAATTTCGAATAAGAAGCGCAATCAACGAGAAGTTAAGGGTGCTGAGTTGTTCAGTCGATTACATTGATAATAATGACATTGCTCTCGAAATATTAATTGCCAATATTGGTCAAGTTGCAACCGTATTTGACTGTGTTTGCAAAACGAGAGGTATCCCTAGTTATCTGATTATAAATGGATTACTAGGGCCTGAGTATGATGATGAAGCGAAACATGCAAAATACATTAATTCTTACTCTGAGAATATTCGTGATACATATTTTTCTGGTATGGATAACATAGTTACTCTTGGTGATCCAAGAATGGATATGTATCCGCCTCAGATTCGCAAGAAGAAGATAAATCGAATCGAACCAGTTGTTGTAATTGGCACTTCAGGATTCAATTCTGTCGATTTAAATTCATATGTATCAGTAGAATTCGATTTTATGTATGATGTCTTAACGGCATTGCAAAAAGTAATAAAGCAAGGTGTAAATTTATCAATAATTGTAAAGGTAAGACCTAATGGCTACATCGAGCAATACCAAGCTTTCATTAATGAGTACTTTAAAAGTTTGAAGGTGAAGTTAATTGCTGATAAGCCGATGGTTGATGTACTTAATAAAGCAGATTATTACATATCAATTTATTCCCAAACCTTATTTGAAGCATCCTGTCTAGGTATACCTGTATTATATTATCGTAAGGACAGTGAGGTTATGTTTGCACCATTTGACAATAATTCGGAGTTAGTGACGGCTACATCTGTAGATGAGTTAATACAAGCTTTTAATGATTATCAAAATAACCATAACAGATATGATAAGTTTTTAGACCGAAGAGTTATGGAGAAGTATATAGGTCCTCTCGATGGAAATAATTTGGAGAGGAATTTGGATTATATCCATACATTATTGGGGAGTGATGATGTTAACTTGGGTAAAAGATAGAATAAAATTGGTTTTGTTAAAAAGAAGGTTTATTGATAGTGTTATTTATGATGGCGTTATCGTAGATGAAAAAAGTTATATCTCAAAAGATTGTGTATTATTTAAAAACGTTATAGTAGTCAATTCTAATGTAGGAGATAGGTCCTATGTACAACAGAATTCAGTTATATTGTCTACGTCTATTGGTAAGTATTGCTCTATTGCCGGTAATGTAACCATTGGTTTAGCAAGCCACCCTCTCAATATGGTTAGCACGAGTCCTATTTTCTATGATAACACACAGCCGCTACCATATTTTTTTACGAATAAAGTCAACTATGAAGAAAATTGCCCTAAAACGATTATTGATAGTGATGTTTGGATCGGTCAAGGAGCGATAATTAAAGCAGGTATTCATATTGGTGTTGGTGCTGTCATTGGTGCTGGTGCTGTTGTTGTGAAGGATGTTGAACCTTATAGTATTGTGGGCGGTTGTCCTTCAGTTCACCTTAAATGGAGGTTTGAAGAGACAATCAGAACTGCATTAGTAAATTCTAAATGGTGGGATCTTGATGACGAACAACTTACTTTATTGGCTCCTCTATTTATTGATCCTAGTAAGTTATTAACAACGTTGTATCAGGATAAGTAATTTGATTTCATTTGAATTTTATAAAAGATGTAAAAGATATTTAAATCGGCATGTATTCCGTATTTTTTTCTCAAGTAACTTCAAGTTTTTTGGTAATAGAGTATCTGTTTATCAGCCAGATACTATTGAGGGGGCCGAATATATATCTTTAAGTGATAATGTAGCTATTGACTCGAAATGTTGGTTACTTGCGTTTAAAACTGAAAAATATACTCCTTGTCTGGCTGTAAAAGAAGGAGTGCGTATTGGGCGGTTTTCGCATATTGTTGCTATAGATAAACTAATCATTGAGTCTAATGTATTGATAGCAGATAAGGTTTATATATCTGATAATGTACATAGATATACCGATATAGAGTCCTCAATACTTGAGCAACCTGTTGATTTTAAAGGACAGGTTTTAATAGGAAGGAATAGTTGGATAGGTGAAAATGTTTCTATTATTGGTGTGACAATAGGGAAGCATTGTATTATTGGTGCTAATTCAGTTGTATTGTCTGATATTCCGGATTATTGCGTTGCTGTTGGCTCTCCAGCTAAAATAATTAAACGCTATAATCCAGATTCAAGTGAATGGGAACGAACTGATTATAAAGGTAACTTTCTAAATGACGTTAATGAAAAATTAGATTACCAAATAAAGTAGGTGTTTTTGTGAAATTACATAATTCAAATGTTCTGATCATAGCCCCTGAGTTTTATAACTATCATCATGAATTAGTCCGCTCAATGAATAAACTAGGTGCCAATGTCACCTTTATTTCTGAGATGAATCAATCTGTTTTATATAGGTCATTGAAAAATTTTAGTAGCAAGTTGAAGTGTTATTTTGAAAAAATTCACATAGATAAAATTCTTTCTTTATCAAAAAGTCAAGATTTCGATGCGGTATTTATAATAAGAGGTGGGCATCTCACGCCTGATATTATGCGGAAATTAAGATTAAATAATAAAGAGGCAAGATTTTATATGTATCAGTGGGATTCATATAGACAGAATGACTTCAGGACTATTATTCCATTTTTTGATGTGGTTTCTACGTTTGATACAGCTGATGCTACTGAATTAAATTTAGATTACCAACCTCTTTTTTATACTGATATCTATAAGGATATTGCACTCTCCAAAACAAAGAAAGAGTATGACTTAGTCTTCTACGGTGCATATCATAGTGATAGATTAAGCATTGTGAAATATTTTGATGATATTTTTAAAAAAAATGGATTAATCTTCAAAAGCCATCTATATATCAGAAAAATACCTTTGCTTATTCGATTATTAAAAGGTGAAATAAAATTTAAAGATTTAAAATTCTTCAAAACATACTCAGTATCTTCTGAAGAAATATCGCAAAGTTATGCAAAGGCAAAGGCTGTATTAGATGTTGAACTGTCAATTCAGTCAGGGCTAAGCATCAGGACATTCGAAGTGCTTGGATCTGGTGTTAAGCTAGTTACGACGAACAAAAATATTTCAAATGAAAGCTTTTATGATCCAACTCAAATTAAAGTAATCAATAGGAATGCAATTGAAATGGATTTATCATTTTTTGCTTTGGATGATAATCAAATTGACATTACGAGATATCATGTAGATAACTGGCTTGAACGAATGTTCTCATTAACTTAAAAATATAATAGAGGTATAGGGTATGAAAGGAATAATTTTAGCTGGTGGAAGTGGTACAAGGCTGTATCCAATAACAAAAGGCGTAAGTAAACAGCTTGTTCCTATCTATGATAAACCAATGGTTTACTATCCATTATCAGTTTTAATGCTTGCAGGTATTAAAGACATTTTGATTATTTCTACAGCTAGCGATTTACCTAACTTTCAAGCTTTGCTTGGGGATGGCAAAGAGTTAGGAATGAATTTTGAATATATAGTTCAGCCTTCGCCAGATGGTCTTGCACAAGCTTTTACTCTTGGTGCTGACTTTGTTGGTGATGATGATGTTTGTTTGGTGCTGGGAGATAATATATTTCATGGACACGGACTGACTAAATTATTAAATAAAGCAGTCAACACTGCGAAAAATGAACAGAAAGCAACTGTTTTTGGTTATTATGTTAAAGATCCAGAGCGTTATGGTGTTGTTGAATTTGATAATGCAGGAAACGTTAAAAGTATCGAAGAAAAGCCCGCTATAGCAAAATCTAATTATGCTGTTATTGGTTTGTATTTTTATCCTAACTCAGTTGTTAAATTAGCTAGTAGTGTCACGCCAAGTGATAGGGGAGAGTTAGAGATTACTAGCTTAAATCAGGCTTATTTAGATGATAGTAATCTTAAAGTTGAAATAATGGGGCGAGGATATGCTTGGCTAGATACTGGAACACATGAAAGCTTAATAGAAGCTGGACAATTCATTCAAACGATAGAAAACAGACAAAGCTTAAAGGTTGCCTGTATTGAAGAGATAGCTTATGAAATGGGTTATATAAATAAAGATCAATTGTTGACATTAGCTAAACCTTTACAAAAAAACCAATATGGGCAATATTTAATCCGTCGAGCTAGTGAAGGTCAAATTTATCATGAAATTTATAAAGACTAGTATACCTGAAGTTATTATTTGTGAGCCTTTAGTTCATGGTGATGATAGAGGGTATTTTATTGAAACTTTTCGTCAGGATAAGCTTGAAGATTACCTGGGTTTTCAGCTGAATTTTGTACAAGATAATGAATCTAAAAGTACCAAAGGGGTGTTAAGAGGACTACATTATCAATTGGCTCCAGCGGCGCAATCGAAACTTGTAAGGGTAATAAAAGGTCGTGTTCTTGATGTCGCTGTTGATATAAGGGTCGGTTCCCCTACTTTCGGCAAACATGTAGCAGTTGAGCTTACTTCTGATAATCATAAACAGTTATTTATTCCTCGTGGTTTTGCTCATGGATTTGTCGTACTTTCAGAGTCTGCAATATTTGCTTATAAGGTAGATAATTATTATAACCCTAGTTGTGACAAAGGAATTAGTTTTGACGATGTTGACTTAAAAATAGGTTGGATCTTACCAGCCGAGCTTTTACAGTTATCTTCTAAGGATTTAGGGCAACCTGGATTAAAAACGAATAAGGACCTGTTTGAGTACGGAGTGAATTATTATGATTAATGTACTTATTACTGGGAGTCAGGGGTTTGTTGGATTAAATCTAATTAATTTATTAAACAAAAGTGATGATATTCATATATCACAATTTAAACGAGGAGACACTTACCTTGAGTTAGAGCCTCGAGTATTAGCAGCGGATTATATTATCCATTTGGCGGGGGAAGTCAGGCCAAG
>MDTG01214443.1_pt1 | contig 14198 bp, 12 predicted proteins | sample 811421 | NCBI WGS metagenome assembly MDTG01 (sample SAMN05326645, study PRJNA326480) | marine metagenome | isolation source: seawater | place: Pacific Ocean: South East | collected 2011
AATTTATTAGAAAAAATATTAATTAAGCTAAATAAATTATTTCTTCCTACTTTCCATTTTTCTGTTTGAAAGTAATTGTATTGCATCCAAAATTGAGAAAACCTCATATCTTCCGCAAAAACTCCTCCAAAATCCGGATAATAAAAACTATTTTTTGTTGCACAAAGTGCAATATCATTAACACCAGAAAAAATTACAATATTCTTAATTTTGCCAAAAAACCTTTTAAACATCAAATAAGTTAATAGCTCTTGCTGACTAGTGCACGCCCTTACACCTAATGAATAACAAAAATCTCCCATTTCAGTTAAATAAGAACTTAAAGTATTTTTGTCTGAGGAACTACCCATGCTAAATGCCGTGCTTCCACCTAATAAAATGTTTTGTTCTTTTGATACACTACTTACTTCATCTAAACCTATTAATTTATTATTATAATATGTTTTTCTAAAACCAAATTTATCTGTATTCACAATAGGTGTTTTATAATTGTCCGCATTGGTAAACATCACAAAAGGTCTAAATTCATGATGCATATTTTTATAATCTTTAAAACCAGGTTTTTTTTCTCTCATCAAATTTTAATTTTTTAAAAAATTGTTTTTACTAAATTTAATATATTTCTTTTCAACTTTTAAAAGATTTTGGTAAACTTTTGAGCTCATTTTTTTTTTGAAAAAATTTTTCTTGCTCTCTAAGTTTTGTAAGTTTAGGTTTCTTGGAAGTTTTTCTTGTCTTAAAACTTTTTTTGTAAATTTTGTCTGTTTTGACTTTAAAAATTTTTCTATTTTTATAACAGTTTTTTTTGGATTTTTAATCAATTGATTAAATTCTACGTTCAAAATTTTTTTTTTATTAATTTTATTTAATGAATTATAAACGCTCATTTCTTTACTTATATACTTAGAAATCATGATCCCAACACGATCATATTTGTTTGATTTAAGATAAATCTTCTCCCATCCATACGCAAAGTATGGGAGTATTTTATTATTGAATTTTAGGGTTAAACTTGAAGTTCTTGGATTACTATAAAATTTTCCTCCATAATCTCTTTTCAACCATGAGTATGCGATCTCGAAAGGATTTTTTACCATTCTAACAATTTTTATATTTGAAAATGTTTCAAATAGTAAATTTGATGCATTTACTCCCCAATGAATCATTATCGGAATATTCATTTTCTTTCTTTTCAAATTTTTAAATACGTTGTCACCTTCTTTGGCAAATTTTGCTCTTCTTAGATAAATTCTTGGATCTTGATAAGAATAAATACTGGAAAAATCTTTTTTCCTAAAATTAATTTCTCTTCCTATAAAAAGGTTATATGTTAACAAGGAAATTCCCCTTCTTAAAAGATAAATTGCATTTATTTTATTTAATTTTTTTAAGAAAAATAATTGAATGAATTGCTCCCATAAAAAATCAACATTAATTTTTTCAAAATCTTTAAAACTTGAAACAATTTTACTTACTATTACTTTACCAGATCTAGTTGGCCCACAAATTGCAATTATATTTGCGATATTAGTCGTTGTAAAAGGCTGAGATTTTCTATTCATTTTAAAATAAAAAATTATTTAATACTGCAAAACTTTTAAATATTTATTGCTCAAATCTTGTACTTTTCTTAGTGTCTTAAGATTTTTTGTTTGTCTTTTAAAGTTATATTTTGGTGAAATAGAATTAAATCCAAACAATTCTTTCTGGGTGTTATTTAAAGATTTAAATATTTTTGGCCCGCATTTTGTAAAGTCCGTTGAGGGTTTAATCCACCATCTTTTATAATGACATAGTATGCCCCATCTTTTTTTTCCATTCAAATTTTTTCCTATTTGATGCCATGTCTGTCCTAAGAAAAAAACTAATGATCCTTTTAGTGCTGTCGCGTATTTAAATTTATTTTTTCTATTTTTAAGATATCTTTTTTCATTTTGAACTCTTACTCCAGATAAATGACTTTTAGGCCAAATTTTTGTTGCTCCATTATTTTTAGTAAAATCATTAAAACAATACATAACAACCACGTCAGAGGTATGCCTGCAATCTTTAGAAGGCAAGTGAGAGTCTATATGAACCAAACTGTTATATTTTCCCTTCACTGAAACACTATTACTTGCCATACAGTTATCTAGAATAAAAGTGTCATTAAATATTTTTTTTAACACATCGATTATTAGATCTTTGTCTATTAGAGGTAAAAATGAATTCGGGTCGCGTAATATTAAATCTCTAATAATTACCTGCCCAGACTTTGAATGTTCGTCTTTAAAATATTTGTTTTTAGAAATTTTTTTTTTAAGTTGCTCAAGTGAGATTATTAATTTGTCACATAACTTTTTATCTAAAACTCTATTTACTACACAATATCCTTCTTTATACAGTGTCTTTACTATTTTATTAATATTGTTTTTCATTAATCACCGCTGATTAAATTTATTATTTCTTTTATTGAAATAATTTTTTTATCTGCTTCAAATGCACGGTTATTTTTTAAAATCAATTTAGCAGTATTTAGCATTGCTGGATAAGCAGCGCGTAACAACTGATTTGCGTAAATTACTATTTTAAAACCATTTTTCGCTAAATCTCTCTCATAAACCTTTGAGTAAGTTGATGGTACAGATACTAATGGAATAAAATATTTGCTTTTTTTAAATTTTTTTGCAAACGAGAATATTTCTTTAGGTGTTTTTTCTTTACTATGTATTAAAATTGCATCTGCACCAGCTTTTGAGTAAATTTCAGCTCTATATAAAGCATCAGTTAATCCCTTACCTACAATAAAGCTTTCAATCCTTGCAATAACTAAAAAGTCATTAGATTTTCTACTTTTGCAAATCGTACTAATTTTTTTAGCAAATATTTTAGGTTTATCTTGCTTTGTTCCAGATTGATTATGAAACAAAGAATTTTTTTTAAGTCCAACCTTGTCTTCCATTATTATAGCTGAGACACCAGCTCTTTCTAATGATCTTGTAAGAAATGGCAAATGTTCTAATTGACCTCCATTATCTGCATCAAAAATTAAAGGTTTTGAAGTTACATCCATCATATCATTTAGTGATGAAATTCTTGTTGAAAAATCTACCGATGAATTGTCGGGTTTACCTTTAGTTGTGGAATCAGTTAAACTTGAAGACCACATACCATCAAAATTAATTTTATTTTCACCTCTAATTAAATTTGTTTTTTCAATTATAAGTCCAGTAAGCGCATTGTGTGACTCTAAAATTTTTACAATTTTTTTTGTGTTAAGCAGTCTTCTTAATCTTGAGACCCTATTTTCAGGAAGTGATACAACATCGATTATTTTTTTTTTAATTAGTGAAGAAGAAATATTTTTTGTATATTTGGGCTCAATAAGCTTACCAGACCATTTTTTTAGTGCTTTAATGACTCTCTCTCTAGTTTTTTTTTGCACACCTTTTTTCCAATCATCTCCGTGTACTACATAATTAGGTTTAATTAAGTTTAAATTTTCTACGTAATCCAAAGTGTTCTGGGGAACTACCTTTTTTACAAACTTCAAATTTTCTACAACAGTTTTTCTCTTTTTAAAATCTAAGTATGGAATATTCTTATAAGACGATATTGCTTCATCTGTTAAAAGTCCTACTGTGACCTCTCCATAAGAATTAGCAATTTTGAGTATATTAATATGACCTTCATGTAAAATATCAGCGGATAAGCCTACATAAACAATTTTTTTTTTCTTTTTCATTTCTAAAATATTAAGTACTTAAATTAGACTAATTATTCAATTAAAATAAGGCACATGATATCTAGCTTGTGCTGACCATTTAACTTTATTTAAAGATTTATTGTTACCCGATTTGTGTATCAAATTTAAATCAAAAATTAATACATCCCCAGGCTTTGTTATAAAGCAAATATCTTTATAATATTTTTTATTTATATTTTTTATGTTTATTGAAGGAACCTTGCTTCCATTAGCTTTTTTAAAGTAAATTTTTTTTACATTTTTTATTTTATGTGAATTAGATTTTATAATAACGGGGCCCATATCTTTGTCGATTTTTCCCAGTGAAATCCAAAATACCAAAGAACTACTTCGTTTTATTTTATTATAGTGAATATCTTTATGCCAAGGAAGGTTTGAAACTTTATCATGGCCAGGAATTTGAACTCTTAATCTTGGATTGTTATATATCAATGGTTTTTTATTTGCACTCATTAAATCTTTTATCAATTTAATAATTTTTTGATCTGCAAAAATACCTTTTAATGAGGGTAACAAATTCAAATTATCATTTAGTAAAGCAGAAATATTTTTATTTTTTTTGAATTTCAGGCAAATATTTTTATCAAATTGGTTTATGTTGTGATATTTTTTTTTTATTAAATTATTTAAAAATATTAATATCTCTTTATTTAAATTTTTAAAATTTTCATTGCTTTTTAAAATATTAGGCAAATAAGCAAAACCATTATTTTTTAGATCTTTTTTTATTTTTTTAACATTATATCTCATAATAATTTGTCAAAAATATTATTTTTTAATAAAATATCTAAGTTCTCCAGAGCCATACATTTCTTTGAAGTATTGATAATTATTCATGTACTCTAGTTCGGTCTTAATCGGATTTTTATACTTTATAAATTCAAGTTTCTTTTTTTTAAACCAATTTTCTAAAAATATTTTATCAACATGATCTTCAATTTCTACGTACCAACTATCTAAAAAAATTGTTCTTCTAGCTGGCATTTCAATTAGTTTCAAAATGTTAAATGCCTTTTCATATGGAATTTTTTTCATCACTGTTCTCATTTTTTTTCTAGAATTCCAAAACAGCCCACCGGAACCATATAAATACAAAAAACCCCCGCCTCCTTTTTTCATAACTCTGTAAAATTCATTAAGTCCTTTTTTTAAATTTCCGGTATGATGTAAGACCCCTTTGCAAAAAACAAAATCAAATCTCTCATTTTTAAAAGGTAAGTTAAGAACTGAAGCTTTTTTATACTTAACATTTTTAATTTTTTTTTCTAAAGCATATCTTTTTGCTATTTTAAGACCGTCCAAACCTTGATCTACACCAATTGCTTGTCTTGCGCCTAAACTAGCGAGAGCAGCAGTAAATCTACCGCTTCCACATCCCATGTCTAAAATAAATTTACCTTTTAAATTTTTAGAATAAAATTTACTACGTTTAAAAAACTTTTTTAAAGTAGGTAATGAATTTAGATAGTTATTATTTAATCTATCCGTCCATAAGGTACCGAAAAGTTTACCGGTTTCAATTTTTGTACTTTTTTTAATTTTTTTTCCACCCGTGAGGTAAGATCCAAATTTTTTTCCTGTATTTAAAAAATTGATACAATTATCCAAAACGACCAAAATATTTTTTACTGGATCACTATGATGCCTCTTATATATGTAAGGGTCAAATTTGTATAAACTTCTAAAATATTCATGAAAACAAATAACTACTAATTCGGGATGAGTTTTTACAATAGACTTTGAAATTTTTATAAATTTATTAAGTTTACCTTGTAGTTTCTTTTTTATTAATTTCATTATAAATTTAATATTTTAATTAGCTATATTATTTAATGTGTTGCTGAGTTTTATCAATGAGTTTTTATCTGGTTTTTTACTCAATAAAATTGAAGTCTCTTTACGCAATTTTTGAATTTTATCAGACATCCACCAATCACTAATATTATTATAATTTTTTTTTAAAAAAGATTCAAGATCTTTGAAATTTAAAAATAAAATATTCGCTTCAATCATTTTTTGAAGTATCTTTTTATTTTCATCTTTAACTAGGTTTAAAATATTTTCTTGAAGGCAAACTACTGGTAGATTTGATGAAATCAATTCTAAAAATCCTGTTGAGTAATAGGTAAACACTACAATCTTACTTTTATTAAATAATTTATATATATTTGTACTGCCTTCGTTTACTTCAATCGATGAAAATATTTTAGAGATTTCTTTTTTTTCATTTGGTGTTCTTAATTTATACGCTGCATGTAGTCTGTAGACTACATTACATTGAAATTTTTTTATCAAATTTTTTAAGAATAAGATTTTATTTGTATAATGGTTTTTGTAACTCTGTATTTTTTCAAAGGTTTCAACGGGATACCCCAATGTTCCATTAACTATTAATATTTTGTTGTTTTTTTTATTAAAAGAGATTTTTTTGTTAGAAAGAATAAAATTAAACATTGTTAAATCATTTTTTCTTTTTCCTTTTCCCCATGTAAGAAAAAAGTCACAAGTTCTATATTCTGGCAAGTAATCATGAGTAATATGCTCTCCATATCCATTACCGTGCTGACCAACAACGTATTTTGTTTTTGGAAGAGAACTCATCACGTAATATTTAAATTGTTCATTTAAAAAAAAACTATTCGAAGTAAAAATTATTTTTGGATTTGATGGCCAATTATTTGAACTAACAGATTTTTTTAATTTTTTATAAGACTCTAAAAAAACAATAGGCAAATCATCAAATAAGAAATTTTTAATTATTTTTTCAGTTTTATTATCATTGTTAAAAAAATTCATTGATAGTTCTTTTCTCAATTGATTATTTTTTTTTGGGTAATTGATTTTTTCGGGGCTTAAAATTATAGGTATTTGTCTATTTAATATTTGCAACAAAAGTTCATTCTTTAAACCCAGGTATGTCTCATCTATAATTATTTTTTTTTCGAAACTTAATAAATTTAAAACTTTGAAAATTTTTGCAAGGATAGATTTTTTCCTGTTTTTTTTAAAGATATTAAAATAATTATAATTTGAATTAAATGATTGTTCTTTTGTAATGAAATTAAAATTAATATTTTTTAAATCTAAGTTTTTTATTATTCTTGAGTTAAATTTAAAATCCCATTCAGGATTAAGCATGCATTCAAATATTCCACCTGTTTCAAGTGAAGAAAAATTATAATTTGATGTGTCGCTGATAATAATTTTATTTATTTTTTCTCTTTCTATACAAATTTGTAAAGATTTAATTCTGAAAAAAAGTGTCTTTATATAAGATAACAACCATGGGCCGATAAGAACTTCCCACTGTCTATTTGAGAATTTTTCTTGATGATATCTGTTTAATATTATTGAAGTTTCTTTAATTAAATTATTGTAAATTTCTCCAACAGTCGCATTATCGGCTTTTATTGATTGTTTATTATTTCCATATCCCTCAAATACTTTTAAACCCTCTGTGCTTAAAAAACTTATGTCTGTAAAACAACTGTGATCAAAATATACCTTGTTTTCATCAACGCTAATTTTATCGGCTATCTTAGAAATAATTAATGTCTTGATGGTCACACTTTTTCCTTTTTCTTTTACTGTTAAGTTAATTAATTTTTACGAAAATCTCTCTGTATTTTTTGGACATCGGTGAGTAATTTTTAGAAAAATAATTATATGCAAGATTAGCTTTTCTAAAAAAAGTTTTTGGTCTGTGTAAAAATGAAATTATTTTTTTTGTCATTTTTAATTTATTTCTAGGAGGAACAATGTTGATGATTTTTTCTCCAAAGACCTCTTTTATGGCACCTACATTTGTTGCTATAACAGGTACCTTGCAATTGATTGCTTCAAGTATTGATAATCCAAAACCTTCAAAAGTTTGGGTTGGATTAATCAGCAGATCTAATTGTGAAATTAAGTTTTCTGATTTTCCTTTAATGTAACCTGTAAAAGTAATTTTTTTACTTAAATGTAATCTTTTGACTTCATCTTTTAAAAAACTTTCATATTTATCATATCCTTTTCCAATTAAAAAAAAATGTGCATTTTCTAAAAGTATTTTGTCAATTTTAGATATTGATTTGATCAATTCGCTGTGCCCTTTATATGGTTCTATTCGTGAAATAGAACCAATAAGCAGTTTGTCCTTATTTATTTTATAACTTTTTTTCAAATTAAAAAAATTTTTTTTTTTAACTTTTGCTATCTTTAGAGAGTTATGAACTACTTTAATTTTTTTTGAAGATAAATTGAGAAATCTTTTTTTAATAAGCGAATTTCTAGTCGCTTTAGAAACACAGATTATACTTGATACTGATTCGGATACTAGTTTATCTACTATTTTATTAAACCATTTCATTAGTGGAAAAAAATTATTTGACTCGTGATGTATTAATAAGAATCTTTTTTGAATACCAATTTTTTTTGCAACAATAATTGATGAAATACAATTCCAAGAGGCGGGATAACCACCGTTATTACTTAAAATGACGTCATAATCTTTAAATTTATTGATTTTCTTGTTCAGGAAAAATAAATTAATTATAAAAAAAATTGGATTTAAAAAATACAATACATATTGCATAATTTTATATTTTCTAAATTTATAGTTAATAATGTTATAAGAATATGAGTAAAATTTTTCTATTTTTACAAATTTTAAAAGTTCCTCTGAAATTTTTTTAGCCGCACTATTTTCTTGATTGGTTAAAATTGTAATTTGATCATTTTTTTCAGGCCAAGTTTTTAATAATTCAAGTAAATGAGTATCAACACCACCGTAAAAGTCTTGTTCCCAGAAAATTAAAATCTTCATTTAAATATTTTTATAAATTTTAGGAGATTTAATTTTTTTCTTTAATTCTAATAAATCTTTTTTTGTATCCACTTCTCTCCAAAAATTTTTTTTAATATCAATTGCATTAATAATTTTTTTCTTTTTAATAAGGTGATTAAATACTTCTGTATAATATTTGTTTTTTGTTTTACCTGCTATTTTTATTAAAGTTTTTCTAAACAAATCAATTTTATTTTTTTTTATCTTAGATATCCCAATAAAATTTCCATCTGGACTAATTTCTTTTTTTTTTCCTATGCTAGTAAGTTTATTATTTTTGACTTTTACTGTCATGGTGCCCTTGAGTACTTTAGAGGTATCTACCACTACATTAATTGGATTTTTACTCTCAATAATTTTTTTTGTTATAAATTTACTCATTATTAAATCTGCAAAAGTAATTACTGTATCCTCTTTTTTTAAAAAATTTCTGGCCATCCAAAGTGAATACATATTGTTAGTTGTTCTAAATTTTTTGTTAAATATATACTTAACTTTTTTTCCTATCTTTTTTTTTAAAAATTTCGATCCAAATCCTGTTACAATTATAATCTTATTTATTTTATGATTTTTAAATTGAGCTATTTGAAATTCAATTAAACTTTTATTTTTTATTTTTATTAATGATTTAGGATTTTTTTTGGTTAATTTACCCAACCTAGATCCTGTTCCCGCAGCCAAAATTATTAGTTGCATTTAAAAATTCAAAATTTTCTTAAGAATTTTAGGTGAGTCCTGTCTTGGTAAACCTTTAATAGTACCAGGTTTTACATGAATAACTATTCCCGTTGGTCCTTGTAAAAAACCTTTTTTTAAAATTGAATTAAATTTATCTAAATCATAAATTTCAAAAGATTTTTTATAACCACACAATTCAAACATCTTTTTAAAATTAAAATTTTCATTAGATATAGGATGGTTACCCGTAGACTCATGTATACGATTGTTAAATATTATATGAACTAGATTTTTATTTTTTGATTTTCCTGTAATTGTCATTGATCCTAAATGCATTAATGCAGCGCCATCTCCATCTATTATAAAGGTTCTTTTGCCTTTTTTTTTATTTTGAAAATTTGCTAATTCCGTAGCAATCATTGCCGCATGGCCCATCGCTCCAACACAATAAAATGATTTCGAATGACCTACAAAATTTTTTTCGTTTAAAAAATATAGCTCTCTTGCTGAAAAACCAGTAGTAGCAACAAAATTATCTCCGCTTTTTTTAAGTGCAACTAATTTTTTCAAATAATCAAATCTTTGATACTTTAATTTAGTTTTAGCTACTTTGGGTTCATATTGATCGACTATTCTTCTCTTTATAAGAATTGCTATAATTTTTGATTTTTTTCTTGCAACTTTAATAGCTTCTTTCAATTGTTTTTTATAAATTTTTTTACTTAAAACTACAGTCGTAAGTTTAGTTGAGGAAAGTAAATTTTTTGTCACTGGGCCTATATGAAGATGTTGTGGCTCATCAGGTTTTTTTCCTTTTGGACCCAACCCCGGAAAACCTCTCCAGCCTATAATAAGTATCATAGGTACAGAGTATAATTTTGATAATGTCAAAATAGGATTTAGTGCATTAGTTAATCCTGAATTTTGCATATAAACAAGAGGCACTTTTTTTGTTGCCAAATAATAGCCAACGGCAGAACCAATTGCGTTGCCTTCATTAACTGCAACTCTGTGTGAAATATTTTTTAATTTCATTAATTCTGTAATAAAACCTTTTAATGTAGAGTCAGGCACTCCAGTGTAAAACTTTATTTTTTGTTTAAGTAAAACTTTTAAAATTTCCTTTGGATTAATCATTTATCGATCACCTTCCTAAACCAAATTTCTAAATTTAATATCATCCATATTTTTTTTCCCCAAAAATCATAATCTAATAGTTCTTTGTTAGATAAGATTTTTTCTATTTCAATTATATTAAAAATTCCTCTAGATTTTGTTTTGTTATCAATTAATATTTCTTTTGCAAATTTAATCATACCTTTTTTTATCCAATTGTCTAATGGAACAGGAAAACCTAATTTTTTTCTGTATACTATATTTTTTGGAATATATTTTTCTGCTGCTTTTCTAAGTATATACTTAGAAATATCCCTTTGTTCAGAATTTCTAAAACTATCACTAAACAGACCAATTAATTTATGAAGTTTAGTCTTCCAAACAAATTTAAATTCATAAGGAATTGAGTTTGCAAACTCAATGACCTTGTGGTCAACAAATGGCGTTCTTGCTTCAACGCCTGAAGCCATTGAAGTGTAATCTAACCTATCTAACAAACAAGTTAAATGAAATTTCTGAAAAATTATCAAAAATTGGTCATATGGATCTAAATTTTTAATTTTTCTAAATTCGTTTGACCAAAATTTTTTAATCTCTTCATCTTTTTTAATCGATGCGTAAAAATCTTTTGAAAAAATCTTTTCTTTTTGACCAAATGACATCCAGTTATATTTATCAATAAAGAATTGTGAAATATCCTCAGACCTGTCATTTGAAAAAATTGAATTTAATATATTTTTTTTCTTATAGTCAAAAGCAGAACTTTGAACTCTGCCATAACCTCCAAAAATTTCATCTGCTCCTTCACCGGAAAGAACTACTTTAGTTTTTTTTTTTATTTTTTCAAAAAGAGAAAAAAGGGCTATTTCATGAGGAATGGATAATGGAGTTTTTTTTAAATTAATATAATTGAAAATTTTTTTTTCATAATCATCCGCTTTTAATTCAAGATCATGATGAGTAATTCCGATTTTATTTGCTATTTGTTTTGCGTAGTTGGACTCGTCATATCCTTTTTCATCAAATTTTGCTGAGAAAGAGTTAAAGTCACCTTTTACTTTATCTTTCATCAATGTGGTTATTATTGATGAGTCAAGGCCTCCAGAGAGTAAAGATCCGACTGGAACATCTGAGACTATATGATCCTCAATGCTCTCGTTTAAAATCTCATCCAATTTCTCAATAATTTTTTCTTCGTCAAATTTTTGTTGCTCTATTCTTGAAAAAGTTGGTATTGACCAATATTCTTTCTCTGATTTTGAGTTCGATGAAAATTCAAAAAAATTTCCAGGCTTTAATGTATTTATTGAACTAATATAGCCACCTACTCCGTAATTATATCTGAATGAGAGATAAGAGCTTACGGCCTGATAATTGGGTTCAATTTCTATAAGTTTTGATTTATACAATGGTGAAATTTCAGATGAAAAAATTATATAGTCTTCTTTTATAGAATAATACAATGGTTTAATTCCAAGCCGATCTCTTATTAAAAATATCTTTTTATTTTCTATATCGTAGATGACCGCTGAGAACATTCCCCTCATTTTTTCGATACAATTCAGCCCATAATTTGAAAAATACTCTAAAAAAACTTCAGTATCACTTGATGTTTTAAAATTTTTACCCTTATTTATTAAATCTTTTCTTAAACTTTTGTGATTATAAATTTCTCCATTGAAACAAATTAAATATTTTTTATTTTCTGAAATCATTGGTTGACTTCCCCCTTTAATATCAATTATCGAAAGTCTATTGAAACCCACTGAAAAAAACTCATCTGAAAAATAATCAGTAAAATCTGGTCCCCTGTGTTTTATTTCACTTGTCATCTCATGCACTATTCTTTTGTGTGCATCACTAATTTTAGAAAGGGAAAATATTCCTGAAAATCCACACATTTTAATTTTTCTCCAGATTCTTCTTTTTAATTAAATATTTAAAAATTTTTTGTGCTGACTCTTGGCCTTTTTGGATGTGAGAGTTTATAGTAATGTCATTAGTACTGCCTTCTTGATATTTTTCTACTCTATTTTTACTGTATAAATTTTTTTTATTTCTTTTTTTTAAAATTATTTTTGAGCATTTAATATAAACTTCAATTAAGTTAAGGTTTTTTTTTTTAATCTTGCTTCTCCAATTTTTATTAGAGGCAACTCCAGAGATTAAAGTTATATATCCTTTAGAATTAAATTTTTTTCCGTATCTTAATTTTAAATTACCAACCTTATTTCTATCATGTTTACTATATCTAAAATTTTTAATTTTTTTTCTAAACTTGTCACCATCTATTAGTTTTATCTGCTTAAATTTTTTTTTTTTTAACAATCTATAAAATAATTGCGAAATAGTTGTTTTTCCTGAGCCTGGGAGACCTGTAAACCAAATTATTGGTTTTAAATTTGTTTTTTTTTTAAACGGCATTATTTGGAAAATTTTTGAATAGCTTTTTGTAAAGTCTTTTTTACAAAATAGACTTCGGAAGTTTTAAGCCCGTTATAAATTGGAATTGAAAAAGCACTATTAGAATATATTATTGAATTAGAGAGATTTCCAAGTTTACTATTATATTTTTTATAAAAAGGTTGTTGGTTAATAGGAAGATAATGTAAATTTATAAAAATTTTTTTACTTCTTATAAAACTAAATATTTTTTTGTATATTTTTTCGTTGTAGGATTTTAATCTAATTATAAATAAATGATAACTTGAAGTATTTTTCCTAATTTTTTTTGGTAAATTAATTGGTAAATCCTGTAAAATTTTAAAGTATAAATTAGCAATTTTATTTCTTTCTTTTATAAAGAGTCTTATTTTTTTTAGTTGAGAAATTCCTAAGGCTGCATGGATATCACTCATTCTATAATTGTATCCAAGTAAATGTTGTTCGTAATAGTAGCCTCCTTTTTTTTTATTTTTCAGATATTTTTTATTTTTCTCTATTCCGTGGTTTCTTAAAATACTCATTTTTTCAAAATAATTTTTATTATTGGTTAAAGCAGCTCCCCCTTCACCAGAAGTAATAGGTTTTACTGGATGAAAACTAAAAACACATATGTCGGAATACCTACAACTACCTATTCTCTCTGATCCTATTGAAGATCCAAGAGCATGAGACGCATCCTCTATAATCTTAAATTTATACTTTTTAGAAAGCATGAATAACCTTAGCATATCGGCTGGTTGGCCTCCCATATGTACAACGATAATAACTTTTGGTAGAAATTTTTTTTTCGTAAATCTGAGTTTTTTTTCAAGAAGGTCTAAATTTATATTATAAGTATCAAGCTCTATATCTAAAAAATCTATTTTTGCATTACAGTAAGCTGCACAGTTTGCAGAAGCAACAAACGAGGTGTTTGTTGTCCAAACTCTATCATTTTTCTTGATGCCGATCGCAATACAAGCAATGTGTAAAGCACTAGTAGCACTATTAACTGCAACTGCAAATTTAGCTTTTGTGAAGGTTGTCAGATGTCTCTCAAATTTTGGCACTTGTTTCCCTTGTGTTAAGTAATCTGATTTTAGGACATTAATAACACTTTTGATGTCATTATTATCAATATACTGTCTACTGTAAGGAAGAGTTTTATTTTTCTGTTTTAATAATTTTCTTGATTTCATTTATAGAAAGAAATTTATTTTTATTAGATACATATTCAAAATTACTTTTTACTTTTTTTCCAACTTCACCAGCTTTATTTTTTTTGTAAGACACATTTCTATCAAAAAATTTTATTGAAGGCGTGATTACGTAATGATCTTTGAAATCATAAATTAAACGTGAGTCATTTATAGAGCATAATGTTTCATGCATTTTTTCACCCGGTCT
>MDTG01401570.1_pt1 | contig 14198 bp, 11 predicted proteins | sample 811421 | NCBI WGS metagenome assembly MDTG01 (sample SAMN05326645, study PRJNA326480) | marine metagenome | isolation source: seawater | place: Pacific Ocean: South East | collected 2011
AATATGAAGAATTTTTACAAAATTTATATAGAATTGGATATCAATTACCAAAACATAAGAATTTTAAAAATAATAATCTTATATTAACTGATGCTTTTCACCGTCATTTTGTACCAACACTGGTAGGAAGAAAACCAACCTCAATGTCACTAATTAAAAGCAAGGAATTACTAAAATTAAATAAAACTTGAATTTTGTTTTATAAAATATTTAAATTTGAATGCTAGATGGTTGTGTGACTGCCTTTAAAGGAGGAAAGTCCGGACTCAACAGGGCACCAAAGCCGGATAACGTCCGGCGGGGGTAACCCTAGGGAAAGTGCAACAGAAAGTAAACCGCCGGAAACGGTAAGGGTGAAACGGTGGGGTAAGAGCCCACCACATTTTTGGTAACAAAGATGGTATTGTAAACCCCTTTGGGAGCAAGTCCAAAAAGCCTAATTTTATCCACGTGGCCCTGCGTGCAGGCATGGTAGGACGCTAGAAACTATTGGTAACAATAGTTCAAGATTAATAGTCACAACCTAATTAATTAGGAACAGAATCCGGCTTATAAACCATCTAGTTAGTTAAATGAAATTTTTTGTTGTAAATAGGTTGAAAATACCATAAAATCCCATAATATCCCATATAAGGATTTTTATGACTTTATTTTTTTCGACTATTATAAATAAAATGGATGCTAAATGCAGAGTTTCTGTACCTTCATCGTTTAGAAATAGTTTGCAAAAACAGTCATTCAAAGGCCTTATTGCATTTCCTTCCTACCAGAATAATTCTATCGATGCCTGTGGCATCGATAGAATGGAAAGTATTTCAAATAGCTTAGATAATTCAAATGATTATTCGAAAGAAGAGTTTGATTTAATTTCTTTATATTTTGGAGAGGCTGAGCAACTTCCATTTGATAAAGAAGGAAGAATAATTCTCCCAAAAAAATTGATTCAACATGCTGAAATTTCTAAGGAAGTTTTATTCGTTGGTCTCGGACCCACATTCCAAATGTGGAATCCTTTTGCCTATGATAAAAAAAAGGAGGAAACAATTAAAATAGCTAGTAAAAAAAACCTAAACCCCAGACTTAAACCAATCCCCAAAGGAATTTGACAAGGAGAAAAAATGACTCTTCATCTTAAAATGCCATCACAAAATAATAATTTATCACCGAGAATTCTAGTAATAGGTGTTGGTGGTACAGGAGGTAATATAATAAATAGTATGATTAATTCTGGTATAGAAGGAGTTGATTTTCTGAATGTAAATACCGACAGCCAACAGCTCAAACATTCTAAAGTAGAAAAGACACTTCAATTAGGACCATCATGTACCGAAGGTCTTGGTGCTGGAGGTGATCCTGAAATGGGGAAAAAAGCTGCTGAAGAGGTAATAGACGAAATTGAACAATATGTTGAGAATTCTAATATGGTTTTTTTAACTGCAGGGATGGGAGGAGGAACAGGAACAGGAGCTACACCTGTAATTGCTAGAATTGCTAAAGAACATAATATTCTTACTGTTGGGGTAGTCACAAAACCCTTTCAGATGGAAGGTAAAAGAAAAATTGAAAAAGCTGAAGAAGGAGTTACAGAGTTGCAAAAATATGTCGATAATCTAATTGTAATACCCAATCAAAATATATTTGCCCTTGCCAAACCTGACACTCCAGTTACAGATTCACTTCAACTTGCTAACAATGTTCTTATTGATGGTGTGAGGAGCATTATAGACCTAATGGTTAAACCTGGTATAATGAACCACGACTTTGCCGATGTAAAAACTGTTATGAGTGAAACTGGGAAAGTTCACCTTGGAACTGGAATCTCTGATGGAGAAGACAGAGTTAATGAAGCTACTGAAAAAGCTATTTCAAACCCACTATTGGAAAACAACTCGATGTCAGGTGCTAAAGGTGTTTTAATAAATATAACATGCGGTGAAGACACAAGTCTTCATGATATTGATTTGGCAATAAACAAAATTAGAGAAGAATCAGACGAGGATGCAAATATAATTTGGGGTCTGCAAAAAGACAAGGATTACAACAGTAAATTTAAAATTTCTGTAATATCTACTGGAATTGATTCAGAAAATTACTACAAAAATATTATTAAGACAAGCAATGTCAGAAGTATTTCAAGTGTTGAAAACACTGATAAAAAAGTAACTGATGAAAATCTTAATCCTAATAGTAGTCAAGAGCAGCCTAGTTTTTTAATAGATTTAAGGCAACCTGAGAAAATGATTGACACCAGTGATTTAAAAGAAGAGGAAAAAATACTAAATGAGCAACATCCAGAAAAAAATAAAACTAAAGAACGATCTTTTTTTAGTAAAATTTTTGGAACAAAATCATCAATTGAGAAGAATAATAGCGAAAGTTTTTCAAACAAAGATAACGAGGTTAGTAAAAATGAATTTATCAATGAAATAAAGGAAATCACAAAAGAAAAAGATGAAGTAAAAATAGAAGAGGATGAAAAGATTGTGATAGAGGATGAAAGCGTTAGATTTTCAGGGAGTAACGAGTATTTAGCACAAGACAAAAGTGAGATTCATGAGAATAACAAGGATACAAACGAATCTCAGAGTGATGTAAACGATGATCTTCTTCAAATTCCTGCATTTTTAAGAAGACAAGCAAACTAAAATGTTACCAAACCTATCACATTATCCAGTAATGGTTAATGAGGTTGTATCTCTTTTAAATCCTAAAGATAATTATACTTATCTTGATGGAACTTTCGGCCAAGGAGGCTATTCTAAATTGATTCTAGAAAGTTCAAAAACAAGAATATTGGCAATAGATAGAGACAAAGAATCGGAATATTACGCAGAAGAAGTAAGAAAAAAGTACGGTTCGAGATTTTTATTTTTGAAAGATAAGTTGAGTAATTTAGAATTATTATTAAAAAAAACAAAAATAAATTCTTTAGATGGTATTGTTCTCGATTTAGGAATATCAAATACTCAGTTAAATAATCCACAAAGAGGATTTTCTTTTACTAACGATGGTCCACTAGACATGAGAATGGATTCTGAAAATACAAAGTTAACGGCTGAGATCATCATCAACGAATTTGAAGAAAAAGAACTAAGTAATATTTTTTTCTATTATGGTGAGGAGAGAAATTCCAAAAAGATTGCAAAATCAATTATAACTTACAGGAAAAAAAAAAGAATAGATTCGACTAAAGTACTATCTGATATTATTTCAAAAATTAATAACAGTAGATTCAAGCACCCAGCCACAAGAGTATTTCAAGCCTTAAGAATTTATATAAATGAAGAATTAAACGAACTTGAAAAAATTCTTGAATTAAGTTTAAAATTTTTAAGAACAAAATCTAGGATAGTTATTGTTACATTTCATTCTTTAGAGGACAGGATAGTTAAAAACTTTTTTAAGAAGAATTCAATTTTAAGCAGTAGTTCTGTAACAGATAAATCAATAGTGAATTGTAATCTTAAAATTATTACTAAAAAACCTTTAACGCCTTCAAAAGAAGAGGTTAAAATAAACCCAAGGTCAAAATCAGCAAAGCTAAGGGTAGCAGAAAAACAATGAAATTATTAAGTTTTTTTATAATATTTCTAATTCTTGCTTTTACTATTTCTATAAAGTTATTAATAGCTAATCAAGAAATAAAGATAAAAACTTTGAATTCTGAGATTTTTAATATTGATAATAAAATTGAAAAAATACAGGCTGATATTTCTTATGTAACCAGACCGCAGGCATTAAAATCTATAAATAAAAAAGAGTTTAATTTATCACCTATCTTACAGTCAGATATAATAAAAATAGAGAATTAAAAATGTTTAAAAATTCTGACCTTAACTTCGACAATATAAAACCAAACAGTAAACCTTTTTCTACAAAAAAAATAAAATTTAGTGATAAATATGATTTGATAGAAAATGCGGAAAAAGAAAAAAATATTAATTTTTCGAAAAAGTCTAATTTTTTTATTTTTCTTTTCACTGTTTCTTTTATCTCTTTTGTTTCATTTAATCTTTTTAAAATTTCTTTAAAAGATTTTAAAAACTCATCAGCATCAGATAGCTTATTGGTTAAAAAACGTGGGAAAATTTTAGATAAAAATAATGAGATTGTTGCAATGTCTTTAGAAACAAAGGATCTATATATTGATATTAAAAATTCTCTGAATAAATCTCTTTTAAAGGAAAATCTTATTGATATTTTCAGAAATAAAAGTCCAATTTTTTTTGAAAAGATTTTTAGTAAAAATCAATACACTTTAATTGAAAAAAATCTTTCACCGACTGATATTAACAAATTAAAAATGCTTGGTGATCCAGCAATTAAAATGCATAAATCAAATAAAAGGGTATATCCACAACATAATTTATTTTCCCATGTAACTGGACTTAAAACATCCTATTTAAGCAGTAAACTTGAAAAAAACTTAGATTATAAACTTTCTCAAGGTCATGATATTGAATTAACTTTAGACATAAGAGTTCAAGATATAGTCAGAGAAGAACTAGAAAAAAGTTTAATTGAATATCAAGCCAAATCTGCGTTAGCTATCACAATGAATGTAAAAGATGGAAGTATTATTTCAATGGTTTCTCTTCCTGATTTTAATCCAAATTATCCAGAGAAAATCCTGCCGAATACCGAAAATAATTTATCCACTGAAGCACGATATGAAATGGGATCAACTTTGAAGATCTTTAATGCTGCAATTGCATATGAACTAAACTCTGCTTTAGAAAATAAAAAATTTAACATCTCAAAAGGATTACAAATTACAAATGATAAAAAAATCAAGGATGACCATATCAAGCAAGAAATACTAAATTTCGATGATGTATTCATAAAATCTTCAAATATTGGTAGTGTTATGATTTTAGATTCCATTGGTCACCAATCACAAGAAAATTTCTATGAGTTAGTTGGATTAAAAGACGAAGTCGAAATTAAAGGGTTAAAAACTGTTTCAAATAAATTACCGGAAAAATGGGAGTCTCACTCTAAGTTCATAAGTTATGGATACGGAATATCAGTTTCTCCAATTAGTTTAGTTACTGCTTTCTGCTCACTAGTAAATGGAGGATATAAAATTTACCCCACGCTTTTTAAATCAGAAAAGAATAAAGAAAGAAAAAAGATTTTATCCTCAAACACCTCAAATAAAATCAATAAGTTAATTCAAAAAATTGTTTCAGAAGGAACTGGTAAACATGCTTTAGTAAATGGAATTTCTGTTGGAGGGAAAACAGGTACTTCTAAAAAAGCAGAAATGGGAAGCTATTCAGAAAAAAAAGTAATTACATCATTTATAGGTGTGTTCCCGTCAGAAAAACCAAAATTTCTTACATTTGTTTTATTTGATGAACCAAAATCTAATATAAATAAGACAAGAGAAAACACTGGAGGGAATACAGCAGCCCCAACTTTTTCAAAAATTGTAAAAAAAATTTCTCCAATAATCGATAATGATCAATATTTTTAAGAGTTTAATATGAAGCTAGATGAAATAATTCAAAAATATGGCTCTAAAATTCAAATCATAAATTACCAAAATTATAATGTGCGAGGTATATCAATAAATTCCAAGTACATAAAAAATAATTATATTTTTGGAGCAATTAAAGGAAGTTGTTTTGATGGAGAGAGTTTCATTAATGACTTGTTAAATAAAAAAGAAATAGTTGTAATTTTATCAAATAAGTCAACGTTAAATACCAGTACAAGTAAATTCAATAAAATAGTCTTCTTAAAAGTCAATGATGTTAGATTGGCCTCATCTCATATCAGCTCAATAATTTACCCACATAGCATAAAGAAAAAGTTTGCAGTTACCGGAACAAATGGGAAAACTAGTGTGACTTCATATGTACATCAAATATGGCAAAAAAATAAGAATAAATCTGCATGCGTTGGAACTTTAGGAATAAGATATAAAAATAAATTATTTTCGAATACAACTTTGACAACACCTGATGCAATAAGTAATCATAAAATGCTAAACAAATTATCAAGACAAGGCTGTGAAAAAGTTATTTATGAGGCATCAAGCATTGGACTAAATCAGAATAGACTTCACCCAATAAAATTTGATGTGATGGCCTTTACCAATCTCTCAAAAGATCATTTAGATTATCATAAGAATATGAATCATTATAAAGTCTCAAAAGCAATGCTGTTTAAATTCCATTCCAAAAAAAATTCGGTTGCAGTTATTAATTCAGATTCAAAATATGCATCCTACTTTATTGAGATTTGTAATAATAAAAAAATAAAAGTTCTAGATTTTGGAAAAAAAGCAAAATTTTTAAGAATATCTAAGATTAAAAGGTTAAAAAAATATTTTGAAATTTGTATTAATTTTAAAAAAAAAGAATCTCTTATAGTCGCAAAATGTTTAAGTGAATTTGAAATTTATAACAAAATTTGTTCAATAATAATGGTGTATAATATTAATTTGCAAGTTGAACACCTAAATTTAATAAATCAACTCAAAAATCCTAAAGGGAGACTAGAAAAAATATATGATTGCAATAGCAAAAAAGTTTATATTGACTATGCCCATACTCCAGAGGCACTGTCAAAAGTACTTTCGTCTTTTAAACTATTTACAAATGGTCAGCTATTTCTTGTTTTCGGTTGTGGAGGTGATCGAGATAAAAATAAAAGAAACCTTATGACTAAGGAAGCATTAAAGTATGCTAATTTTATTATTATAACAGACGACAATCCAAGATTTGAAGACCCCAAAAGTATAAGAAAAGACATGGTCGAAGGAATCAAAAAATCTGAGTTAGAAAAAATAAAAATAATTGGAGATAGACAAAAAGCAATTAAACATGCGATTAAATTACTTTCTGCAAATGATATTCTTTTAATTGCTGGCAAGGGTCATGAGAATTATCAAATTATTAAAAATAAAAAAATTAACTTCAATGATAAGCTTATTGCTAGAAAATTTTTGTTAAAAAAATGAATATTTGGACAATTCAAGAAATCTGTAAAGCTCTAAATGTTGAAAACATTAAAAGAAAAATTAATTTCTCAGGAATCTCTATAGACAGCAGAACTATTAAAAAAGGGAATCTTTATATTCCCATAAAAGGAAAGAATTTTGATGGTCACAATTTCATTGAAAGCGCATTTGAAAAAGGAGCTCTTGCAACTTTAACACAAGAATACCAGAAAACGATAGATGCAAAAAGACCAAAGATTTTTGTAAAAAATACTCAGCAGGCTTTAAATAAAATAGCAAGATTTTCAAGAGAAAGAAATAAGAATCTTGTGACCATTTGCATAACAGGAAGTAGTGGAAAAACTACTTTAAAGGAATGGATATTTAGAATATTTAATGAGTACAAAACATCATACTGTACCATAAAAAATTTTAACAATGAAATTGGTATGCCCTTAACATTATCAAATATGCCAAAAAATACTAAATTGTGTATATTAGAACTCGGAATGAACACGGCTGGAGAAATCAAAAAACTGTCAAGAATTGCTAAACCTAATATATCCATAATTACAAATATTGGATCTGCACATTCTGGAAATTTTGAAAAATTAGATGAAATAGCTAAGGAAAAATCAGAAATCTTTAGTTTCTTAGGTAAAAAATCTACAGCTATTATTCCTGGCGATTCAAAGTTTTTTCAAATGCTTTATGAGAAAGCAGTAATAAAGACAAAAAATATACTCTCATTTGGTTTAGAAGATTTTAACGAATTAAAAATTGAAAAAAGTATAAAAAAGGGATTTTCGAAATTTAGGATTCTAAATGAAATTTACGAAATTAAAAACAAGAATTCTTTTTTAGTTTGGGAAAAAAATATTGTTATAATTCTTGGTTTAGCAAAAATATTAAAAATAAAAGTTGAAGGCTTGTTGCCAAAAATTAAAAGGCTAGAACCAATTAAAGGACGAGGGAAATTAGAAAAAATTTTTATAAAGGATAAATTTGTCACAATTATTGACGAATCGTACAATTCAAGTCCTGAATCACTAAAATTTGCTATAAAGAATCTAGAGAGTTTTAATTCATCAATTTCTAGAAAAATTTGCATAATTGGAGATATGTTAGAGCTTGGAAAGTTATCAGAGTATTTTCATATAAATGCAACAAAAACAATTATTGAAGTGAAACCTGACATTGTTATTACAGTGGGTAAATACTCTAAATTGATTTTTAATAATTTACCAAAAGAATTTATTAAATTCCATTATTGTAATTATGAAAAAGTTTTAAATAAATTGTTAAGTATATTTAAAAATGAAGATATAATCATGATAAAAGGTTCTAACGCCATAAATCTTCATTTGATAATAAAAAAATTACATGAGTTAGATAAATAATGTTCTATTTTTTTTTTATTCCATACATCGATAGTTTAAGTTTTTTAAATTTATTTAATTATTTAACTTTTAGGGCCGGTGGAGCTCTTTTCACTGCATTTTTAATTTCATTGCTTTTGGGACCAAGGTTTATAAAAAAATTAAAAAGTGTCCAAATTAAAGGTCAACCAATAAGAAAAGATGGACCCAAAAGTCATCTGTTAAACAAAGTTGGAACTCCAACAATGGGAGGTATGTTGATACTTATTTCTTTGTTTGTATCCATACTCTTGTGGGCAGATCTGAGTAGCAAAGTTGTATGGCTTATTTTTAGTATAACCATACTATTTGGGTTAATAGGTGCATTAGATGACTACAAAAAATTAAGAAATAATAGTTCAGAGGGGTTTAAAGGTTCTTATCGCATAATTATTGAGTTTTTAATATGTTTTCTATTTGTTTTTTTATTAAATAAGGTTATCGATCCTCAATTAATCAATGTTGTTTATATTCCTTTTACAAAAGGTTATTATCTTGAATTAGGATACTTCTATTATATTTTTGCTGGTCTTGTGATTGTTGGAAGTGCTAATGCAGTAAACCTGACTGACGGTTTGGATGGTTTAGCAATTGGTCCGATAATGATAACAACGCTTTCATTTGCATTTATTGCCTATTTCACTGGAAATTTAATTTACTCTGATTATTTAAAAATCCCCTACGTAAGTGACACAGGGGAATTAGTAATTATCTGTGCTGCTCTGATAGGAGCAGGATTAGGTTTTCTTTGGTTCAATGCTCCCCCCGCAATGGTCTTCATGGGAGATACAGGCTCTCTATCTATGGGTGGAACAATAGGTGCAATAGCCGTTACGACTAAACATGAAATAATTTTGTCGATTATAGGAGGAATCTTTGTATTAGAAGCTTTATCAGTTTTTGCTCAAGTTATTTCATTTAAATTAACAGGGAAAAGAATTTTTAGAATGGCGCCAATTCATCATCATTATGAACAAAAGGGTTGGTCAGAGTCTACGATAGTTATCCGTTTTTGGATTATTTCTATTATTTTAGCTTTAATTGGCTTGGCTAGTTTAAAATTGAGATGATAAGAAACTATAATATCGATCATATTTTCATCCTTGGAATAGGAGTGTCTGGAATGTCTCTAGCAATTTACCTATCAAAGAAGAAAATTAAATATTCTTGCTGGGATGACAATCCTAAGGTAAGAATGATCGCAAAAAAGAAAAACCTTAATATTAAAAAAATTTCTGAGGAAAATCTTATTCAATGTGATTTTTTAGTTTTAAGCCCTGGAATTAATCATTTGAATACAGAAAAACATCAAGCATTGATTTTAGCTAAAAAATTAAAGATACAAATTATTACTGATCTTGAACTTTTACGAATTTTTAATTCTCATAATAAGCTTTTAGGCGTAACAGGAACAAATGGTAAATCAACAACAACACACTTTATTGATAAAATACTTTCTTATAATAATTTCATTGAATCAAAATCTTGCGGTAATATCGGGATTCCCTTTACAGATTTGGAAATAAATCAAAACACAACCCTTGTAACTGAAATATCTTCATATCAATTAGCCAAAATTAAAAGATTAAAATTCAATTATGCTTTTCTTTTAAATTTATCCAGTGACCATTTAGATTGGCATGGATCAATGAAAAACTATATAGATGCAAAACTTAATATTTTTAGGAGCCAAGACAAACATTGTTATGCAATTATTTGTACCGACGACAAATATACCAGAGAAATTGCTGATAACTTTAATAGTAAATTTAATTCGAAACTATTGCGGATAGGAATGCAGAATCGAGAATCAACAGACATCTACTTTGAGTTTAATAATGAGACAATTAAAATTTTCAATAATTTATCTAATGAAGTAATTTTAATACCCCAAAAAATTATTAATTTTACTAAAGCTAAACATAATTTCAGTAATCTATTGACAGCATACACTGCAGGTTTTTTGATGAAACAAAGTAAAGAAATATTTATAGAAGCTGTAAAAGATCTAAAAAATTTGGAGCACAGAACAGAATTCCTTGGAAGAATTAAAAAAATTAATTTTTACAATGACAGTAAATCAACAAATATGAATTCTGCTAAAACTGCCATCAATGCTTTTTCTAATATTTTTTGGATTTTAGGTGGTAGGGAAAAAACAGGAGGACTTAACGGAATAGAAAGAGATTTAAAAAATATAAAAAATGCGTATTCTTACGGTGAGTCTGGAGAAAAAATCAAGTATTTTCTCAATAATAATTCTGTAAATTGTAAAAACTATAGAACATTAGAAGAATCTTTTAACTCAGCTTTTGAGGATGCAATAGATTTTAAAGATAAGGCCAATATAATATTTTCACCCGCCTGTTCTTCATTCGACCAATTTAAAAATTTCGAAACAAGAGGTAATAAATTCAAAAAATTAGTATTTGAAAAGTTAAAGATGTATGAAAAAAAATACTGACTTAAAAAGAAATAACTGGTGGAGTAACATTGACAAATTTATATTTATTCCAACTATATTACTTTTATTAATAGGTATAATATCAATATCAAGCATCACTCATCATTTTAGTGGAAATTTTTATTCATCATCAGAGTTGCTTCTAAAAAAACATCTAATTTTTTGCATTATTGGTATTTTTATAGTTCTAACGGCATCTCAACTTTCGCTAAAAAATTTAATCTTTATCTCTTTTTTATTATTCTTTATGGGATTATTGTTAACCTCATTTACAATATTTTTTTTTCCTGAAACAAAAGGAGCAAGCAGGTGGATTAAATTTTTTAATTTTTCTTTTCAGCCGTCTGAATTACTTAAACCTTCATTTATAATAATAAGTTCTGTTCTTCTTGGAAGATACAAAATCAAGAATGATTATTCTATATTTATAAATATTTTTTTTTTAATTATTATCTCTCTGCTTTTAATAATCCAACCAGATTTTGGAATGTTTGTATTGGTATTTATGGCTTGGCTAATACAAATGATTACATCACGGCTTAAATTAAAAATAATATTTCCAATTCTTTTTGGCTTTGTAGCTGTATCCCTGTTTTGTTTTTTGACTCTTAATCATGTAAGGTTTAGGATAATGAATTTCCTTTTTTCGGATGTTGGAGATAATTATCAGATCACCAAGTCAATAAACTCTTTTGAAAACGGTGGGTTTTTAGGGAAAGGTCTTGGAGAAGGTTCCATAGCAAAAAGTCTTCCAGATGTTCATTCAGACTTTATTTTTGCTTTAATTGGCGAGGAACTAGGCAGTCTTTCTGCTATCATTATAATGATCATGTATTTAGTTATGTATGTAAGGGCACATTTAATTTCTCAAAGATCAAATAACTTCTTTATAATTTCATCTATGACTGGGTTATCAAATATTTTAATATTTCAAGCTATAATAAATATATCATCTGCTTTAAATATTATTCCAACTAAAGGTATGACGTTACCCTTTATTTCTTATGGAGGTTCTTCCTTTATTTCATGTTCGATAATTATTGGATTTATGTTATCACTTGCTAAAGAAAGTAAAAATGGGTAAGAGGGTATTCTTAGCGGCTGGGGGAACTGGTGGTCATCTTTTTCCAGCAATTGCAATTTCACAGATTGACAAAAAAATTGACTACTTCTTTTTAATAGATAAGAGAACTGAAAAGATAGCAAAAAAAAAAGAGTTAAAATATTTCAAAATCTTCTCTTCTTCTATTAAGCTCAACTTATCATTGCCAAGTTCATTTTTAAAAATATTTATTGGAATCATACAATCTTTATTTATTTTGAACAAATATAAAGCAGATTTGGTTGTTGGATTTGGAGGGTATTCTTCAATACCATCTATATTGGCTGCTAAAATATTAAAAATTAAAATCATTATACATGAACAAAACGCCATTATGGGAAGAACAAATAGACTACTATCATATTTAACAAATAATATTGCACTTACATTTAAACATACGGTCTTTGCAAAAAAATCAGCCATTCATACTGGAATACCAATCAGGAAAAAAAAAAAATATAAAACTGAGAAAAGTGACACTAAAAAACTTCTTATAGTAGGAGGCAGTCAAGGAGCAAAGGTTTTTGGTGAACTTGTACCTCATATAATCTCGAACTTTACCATAAAAACAAAATCAAAAATTTTGGTTATCCACCAAGTAAGAATTGAAGACAGGGAAAAAGTAAGTGAAAAATACAAAAAAATGAAAATTAAATTTATATTAAAGGAATTCTTTGATGATATTTATCAAGAATTTGATAAAGCTGACATAATTATTTCTAGGTGTGGAGCATCAACATTAGCTGAAATTAATTTATTTAGAAAGTTTAGTTTATTGTTTCCGTTGCCAAGTGCAATGAATAATCATCAATATCATAATGCTCTTGAATTTGCTAAAACTAATGAGTGTATTATTGTTAACGAAAAAGAAATAAACATAGATAAAATCTCAAAAAAAATAGAAAAACGAATGTTTTTTAAAAAAAAATCATATAAATTAAAATTAAACAGAAATAAGTCAAAGTCTTCATTAACAACTCTAATTAAAAAATTATTAATAAAAGATGTCTAAAAAACAAAATATACATTTTGTCGGTATCGGGGGCATAGGCATGAGTGCAATAGCTGAAATTTTAAATAGCAAAGGTTTCAATGTCTCGGGGAGTGATCTGAAAGAAAACTATATAACCTTAAGATTAAGAAAAAAAGGAATTAAAATCTTTAAATCACATTCACCAAATAATATTAATAAAGTCGATATTCTAGTTTACTCCTCTGCTGTAAAAAAAACAAATATTGAAATTAAATCTGCAAAAAGAAAAAATATTCCAATTTACTCAAGAGCTATGATGCTTTCTGAGGTCATGAGACTAAAACCATCAATTACTGTTGCTGGGTCTCATGGCAAAACAACAACCACTTCATTAATTGCATCGATACTGGAAGTTTCAGGTTATGATCCAACAATCATAAATGGTGGAATTATAAACGAAATTAATACAAATGCTAAGCTAGGAAGTGGAAAATGGATCGTTGCCGAGGCTGATGAGTCTGATGGATCATTTACATTCCTACCATCAACTATTGGTGTAATAAATAACATTGATCTTGAGCATGTAGATTATTACAAAAATATCACAGAGATAAAAAAATCTTTTGTGGAATATTCTAAGAATATTCCATTCTACGGATTTTTATCGGTAAATATTGATGATAAAAATGTAAAAAGCATTCTTTATAAAATTAGGAAAACAAAAATCATAACCTATGGTTTTTCAAAAAATGCAGATTATTCTGCATCAAATCCAAAGATTGTTAATAAAAGTGGTAAATTCTTTTCCAGTTTTGATATAATTGTGAATTTGAAAAAAAAACGTATTCTTAAAAACGTTCTTATACCACTTCTAGGTTCTCATAATATCATAAATGCTTTAAGTGCTTATAGTGTTTCCAAGGGTTTAAAAGTTTCTGATTCAAAAATATTGAGTGCATTGAAAAACTTTGAAGGAGTAAAAAGAAGGTTTTCAATTATTCATAACAATAATGATAACTTAATAATCGATGATTATGCCCATCATCCTAAAGAGATAAAAGTTACTTTAGACTCACTAAAATCTATTACAAAAAAAAAATTAATAACAATTTTTGAACCACACCGTTATAGCAGACTCAAAGAAATGAAAATTGATTTCATTAAAAGTTTTAAGTTAGCTGATATGATTTTCGTTCTTCCAGTTTATACTGCAGGTGAAAAGAGAGATAATGAAGTGAATCAAAATTATTTAATAAGAACTTTTAGTAAAAAATATAGGAATAAATTTATAA
>MDTG01079692.1_pt1 | contig 14197 bp, 11 predicted proteins | sample 811421 | NCBI WGS metagenome assembly MDTG01 (sample SAMN05326645, study PRJNA326480) | marine metagenome | isolation source: seawater | place: Pacific Ocean: South East | collected 2011
GACCTCTACCGCCGGGCGACCGTTGATGGTCGTGTTGTCATGCTGCATCGGATCAAGAGGCATGCCTCGGCCGTCGTCGCTGACCGTGCAGGAGCCATCCACGTCGATTTTCACGATGATGCGGGTGGCATGGCCTGCCATGACTTCATCGATCGAGTTGTCGACGACTTCATAGACCAGATGATGCAGGGCATTGGGGCCGGTTCCGCCTACATACATGCCTGGACGCTTGCGGACAGCCTCCAGCCCTTCCAGTACCTGGATGGAGTCAGAGGTGTATTCGGTGGCAGCCTGCGGGGGGGTTGATTCGGCCATGAACAGGGGGTACTCGGCGTGAGGATTGAGGCTCAGGAAGCACCTTCTACGGAAGGTCCCTGAGGAGCATCATGATACCTCGAAATGCGTTGTTTCTGTGCTTCAAAGCCGCTTCGTCCACTCTTGTTCCACATCCTTTTTCATTCGGTTTTTCCGTGAAAAAAAGGAGCCTACAAAGCTGCCTGAAGCTGCCGGAAACAGGGGTATACTTCAGCCGGGCCACCTCTGGAGTCGATAGGACCAGTGGAACAACATACGGAGGCTTCGAACGCTCACCATGGAAACACCTACTGGCCCACTTCCCGAGTCCGATTGCGGTGCTGAAACCGCTTCAAGCCGTCGTTTCTTCGTATTGGCCGGAGCACTCTTTCTGACTGGCTGTGCCACGCGATCCAAGACCGTCGTGTCGGAATTGCCGGATCCCTGGTGGTCCCCGGCACCACTGGCCAAGGCGCCGACCAGGCCGGTCACGCCTTCGGCACCCATGCAGGCGATTCCATCGGGCGTGATTTCCCGTTCCAATTGGGCAGGTGGAAATCCCGTTCCATCGAGAATGAACAGAAATCGGCCAATCTCGAGAATCACGCTGCATCATGATGGCATGCAGCCATTCACCAGCACCTCGACCGAGGCGGCTTCCGCTCGTCTGGAATCGATACGTCGTTCCCATCTGCAGAGACGTCCGCAACGGTTCGGCGATATCGGATACCACTATGCGATCGATCCTGCCGGCCGGGTCTGGTGTTGTCGTCCACTGGGTTATCAGGGGGCGCATGTCGCTGGTCAGAATCCGGGCAATCTGGGCATCGTCGTTCTCGGGAACTTCGACAGGCAATCACCGAACCGTGCACAGAAGGCGGCGATCCTCGCCTTCCTCTCCAGTCAATCCAATCAGTACTCGGTACCGGTCTCGAAAATCCGAACGCATCAGGAACTGGCAGCCACGGCCTGTCCTGGCAAGTCAATGCAGCGTTTCATGGTGAACATTCGAGGCAACGGCTCCCTTGGATGAATGCCATCATTCGAGTCCTTGAAGCCTTGATGCAGTGCTACAATCAGGCATGTCCGAGACCATACGAGTCAACTTCAAGAAGCCGATTCCACTGTTTCCGCTGCCTGAGGCGATTCTGCTTCCCCAGAGCGTTGCGCCACTTCACATATTCGAACCTCGCTACAGACAGATGGTCGAGCGCGCGCTCGACGGTGCCGGCCAGATCGCGATGGCTTGCTTTTCAGGTGACGAATGGAAGCAGGGTTACGAGCCACTGCCCGGTCTTAGACCGGTGACCTGTCTTGGACAGATCGTCCAGCATCAACGTGTTTCAGACGGCTTCCAGATCATTCTCCATGGCATCTGCCGGGCGAGGATCTCGACCATGGTCGAGCCGGACGGTTCAACGCTCTATCGATCGGCCCATCTCAAGCCGTTGATCGATCAGGGATCCGATTCAATTCAACTCGACAGCGTGCGTGCCGAGCTCGAATCACTGCTCTGCGACACGGACCTCAGTCAGATGCAGTCCGTCGGAATGGTCTTGAAGTGCATGGAGTCCCAGCAGTTCGACACAACGACGCTTCTGGAGATCATCGCAGCGGCGCTCGTGCGTGATACGGATCGCCGCTACGAGATACTGGCGGAATCATCCGTCACCGGTAGAGCGGACATCATTCGCGACGAGCTGCTCAGACTGGAGCATCTGCTCCTGCTGGCGGGGCGACAGAGACGCGAGGATGGCGACTACAACGTGAGCGTGAACTGATCTGTCCGCTAGTGGTCGGTGTCGACGATCGCTGTTCTGGAACCATCAGCCAATGGCAACAGATTCCTGGTGAACCCCGACCCGTCTCGATCAGAGACCAGCATGGCGACGTGTCCGGTCTGGAGAAGAGTCCGACCTCCGGGGATCCGGAACGTCTGATGAAGTTCTCCGGATGGTTCGATGCGAAGTTCGGTCGGCTGGAGCATGTCGAGTTCGGGATGTGCCAACGACGCATCCAGATAGCGTGGTATCCGACCATGATTGACGACATGCAGATCGATGACGAGATCGTCGTCAGCCGATCCGGGACGTCGTGTCCATGTGACATCAAGATCGGGCATGCCGACGTCGAGCCAGGTCGTCATCGGAAGCTGTCGGCCGGAATCCAGCCGAGCTTCCCATTCAAGGGGGATGTATCCATCAGGCAACGGGGTGGTCACCACGATCTCTATCTCCCTCTCCATGGTCTCGCCGGGTGCCAGATCGAGTCCGATGATGGATGGCCTGATGACGATCCCGTCCATGGCGTCCATCATGAGATGTCCGTTCATCGATTCCGTCATCGTGTTCTTGAGTCTGAGCACATGGTCGTGGACACGAACACTGGCCTCGAGTCTGGAGGGCTGTACGTCAAGGGTCGTCATCATCCGAGCCAGGTCGGTCGAAAATCCCTCGATGACGATCGGCAGGTCTCCGACCGGTATCCGGCAGTGGTTTCCGGAGGAGAGGATCGCGACCGAATTGCCCAGGGCATCATGTGCCCTGATGTCTCGGGATATCTGGGGGAACTCGATGATTGACGTGAGGTCTTGAACCGCGAAGTCCGACGTTCGCCAGGCGATGATGGCGGGCTTCCTGCGAGGGCCCTGGATGAGACGGGCCTGCAGACCTGGTTGAGCGGGTATTCGGTCGAATCGATCTCGATGACCCATGGCATGTATGAGCGTGTGCAGTGGTGCATACGATGCGGTCGGTTCCATGCCGTTGGTTCCCCGTTTCCAGGGTGCATCGATGACGATCTGTCCATCATCCTCGAACCAGGCCAGAATCAGATCACGCGCCGCTTCCCTCATCCGACGTCGAACTGGTTGGTGGGGATCCTCCTTGAGTACTTGCCTGTCGGGTGTCTCGACGACCATGCCGACGACCAGTCCATCGAGCCTGTCCACGACAGCTGATCTCGCCGCGGCTTTTTCATCGTCGGCATCGTCGGGCCTTCCAATCTGCCAGCGGGCGGCATCATCTCCCCAGGCCACGATCGCCGCATTGATCGTCTCATCCAGGATGTCCGGGCGTTTCGCCAGAAGTGCCGAGGCGTCATCCGTGTCGAATGGACCGATCCTCTGGTGTTCCGGTGGAATCCAGTTGAGGGCGAGAACCGGCTTGATGCCGATCCGATTCAGTTCATCGACATGATCCCGTGTCTCCGGCCAGGAGGCACGAAACGTCTGGTGCGCATGCCATGCCGGAATGATGGCTTCTCCCGCACCGAGATGCCCAAGAAGATCGACGGCCATCGCTGCCGTTTCCGTGGTGGATTCAGGCCCAGTCAGATCGAGGCGGACCCTGGAGGCGACATGGTCGCGTTCATGGTTCGGCAGGACTGCCAGTGAGAGCATGTCGCGGATGAGCGGCCGATTCGATTCCTCGATTCTCACATCGACTCGATACCAGTCGTAGTGCGGCAAGGGAAGAATCAGCGTCTGATCGAGACCCCCGGGGGGGATCGAACCGCCATCCTCGTGAACGACCTCGTCATGGCTGTCCAGTACCGTCATCTTCCATCTGGCGTCGCTGTCATCCGTATCGTCGATCTGCAGATGAATGGTCGGTTCTCCATCCGTATGCAGTCCGATTCTGCTGGCATCGGCAAGATGAAGATGAGGCCATCGCTCTATGGCGATGTCGTCGAAGTCGACCTGACCCGAGACATCCTCCAGCAGTGGCTTGCTCCGGGATTCGAAGGTCGGATCATGCTGCTGCAGATCCGGTTGGACCAGTTGGAGTTCAATGACCAGTTCGACGGCATCGAGGTTGTTTCCGGGGACGATCAACTCCATCCGGGTCCATTGATCACTTCGATCGCCTTGTGTGATGGGGGAGAGCGTTCGACTGGAGTCGAGCTCCTTTCCTTCATCATCCACCAGCCAGCCGACGATGCGTACGCCGGCGCGTTCGAGATCCCTGGCACGGACCTTCAGGGAGACCCGGTGATCGACCATGGCCTCGACGGGCATCACGCCGGATCGTGTTCTGGCGGCCATCGATCTTCCATTGAGATCGAATCGAAAGGCGAATTGGCCCTGGGCCGGGTGATCCCGAGTCAGGCTCATTTCGCCAAAGCTGGGAAATTCAGTTCCCGGGCTTCTATGCGTCACCTGCTCGAAGGCAAGGGGCATGTCCAGAGGTCGAACAGTGGCCTCTTCGAAATCGAAGCGACCAACCAGCCGACCTTCGGCAGGCTGACTCGTCGGGAGAAGCAGAATGGCCATTAGCAGGGGTGTCATCCTTGCATCTATCGGCTCTCTCGCCTTCTGGACCCGAGAGAACTGGTCAGGCAATGCAGTTGGTTTGCTATGTCCGACCTGCTGTGGCCTACACTGTGTCGTTCAGAGGTATTTCATGCGTATTTTCATCACTGGCGGAAGTGGAACGATCGGACGACGACTGGTCCTGGACCGGCTGTCGCGTCGCCATGAGGTGATAGCCATCACCAGATCCCGAAGCCGCTTCATGAAAGCGATGCTGCCCGAGGTGGCTGAATACTCCGATTCCCTCGAGGTGATCGAGGCGAATCCGATGATCCCAGGACCGTGGCAGCAGAAGGTCGACGGATGTGATGCCGTCATCAATCTGGCGGGTGCAGGTGTTCTGGACCGGCGTTGGACCGATTCATACAGGCAGCTCCTCAGGGAAAGCAGAATCGACACCACCTATCAGATCGTCCGTGCCATCGAGGGGGCTCGATCCCGCCCGGGCATTCTGTTGAACGCTTCGGCCATCGGTTTCTATGGTGATCGCGAGGATCGTGAACTGGATGAGGGCGATCAGGTCGGAGAGGGTTTCCTGGCGGACCTGTGCAATCAATGGGAATCCCAGGCTTGGCGAGCGGAGCCCCTGACCCGTGTCATCTGCATGAGATTCGGGATGATTCTCGATCGTGAAGGTGGTGCGCTGCCCAGAATGCTCAAGATATTCAAGCTTGGTCTGGGTGGTCGACTGGCCAGCGGTCGACAGCATGTGTCCTGGATCGTGTGGCAGGACCTGCTGGCGATGATCGACATGTTTCTTCGCAACGATCAGATACGTGGTCCGGTCAATGTCGTGTCACCGCATGCCGTCACGAATCGGGTGTTCACGAAGGCATTGGCCTCCCAGCTCCGAAGGCCCGCGCTGTTCCCCGCTCCGGCACTCGCGTTGAAGCTGGCGCTTGGAGGCGGTTCGGAAGTCGTGCTGGCTTCCCAGAACGTGAAGCCGGCTCTTATGGAGAAGCAGTCGTTCAAATGGCTTGCCCCGTCGATCGATCGAGCGCTGAGACTGGTGATGGACGACGGCGTCGGCGAGCGATCCACCTTCGGGGAGCGTCTCATTGTTCTCGACATCGACACGATCTCACCTGGTGAACCACTGCTTCGTCGTCTGTTGAGGCGAGCCAACGAGCATGAGGTCAGAATCGTGCTTTCGACATCGATGGGCCCGGAGGGAGCCAGGCAGTTCCTGCTCCAGTCTCGCATCGAATGCCAGGTCATCGCGGCCGATGGCGCCGTCATCATGAAGCGCGATCCGAGTTCCCTGATCGTTCTCAGCGAGCTGACGATGAAGATCCAGTCTGATCTGATGTCGAGCATAACGGTGAGCAAGCAGCCGGTCGTGGTCACGTTCGAGGACAAGTTCGGCAAGGAGCATGTCGTCACCGCTCCCGGGAAGATGGATCCCATCCCCGACTGCATTCGTTGCAAGGTGACGGGAGATCCGAAGATGCTCGAGCAGGTGCTGAAATTCATCGGCGACACCTTGTGGAAACCGGGCCATGTCCTGGTCAATCGAGATCGCCCCGGGCGGCTTGATATCGTGGGACCAAGGTCCGAGCGTTGCATCGCGGTGCAGACCCTCGCGAGGAAATGGGGGGTCCCGAGACCGTCGATCGATTCGATTGTCAGCAATACCCGTGCACTCGGATTGGCTCGCTGGTGCGGTACTTCCATTGCCTTGTCGGGAGCCGCCTCGGAGGTGCAGGCTGAATGTGATGTCCAGACCGAGGAATCAGGTATCGAGGGTGTCGCCGAAGCGGTGGATATGCTCCTCTAGCCGGACATTCAATCGGCCTGCTCGGTCAGACCCGGTTGCCCGTATGATGAGTGGTCAGGAGAACTTGCAAGATGTCCGAAACTCAAGAACGTCCGACGACCAGCGACCCCAACGCCTCCACAGAGGCGGCCTCGGCCGATTTTCCGTACGCCGGACTGATCTGGCTCAATGGTGAGCTTGTTCCGGCGGAAACCGCCTCGATAAGCATCTTCGATCATGGTCTGCTCTATGGAGATGGCTGCTTCGAGGGCATCAGGGTCTACAACTCCCGCATCTTCAAGCTTCGTTCCCATCTGGTCCGCATGTTCGAGTCGGCCCAGAAGATCCATCTCAAGCCACGTTGGACGATGGAGGAGATCGAACAGGCGGTCCGTACGACGGTCGCTCAGAACAACATCGCCAACGGCTATGTGAGGCTCGTGTTCACTCGTGGCGTGGGAACGCTCGGGTTGAATCCCTTCCATTGCCACAAGCCCACGGCCTTCGTGATCGCCGCCGACATCGCCTTGTATCCCGAGGATCTCTATCGGGATGGACTCCCCGTCGTGATCGCCAAGCGGCGTCGCATACCGGTGAACTGTCTCAATCCAGAGATCAAGAGTCTGAACTACCTGAACAACATTCTCGCCAAGGTGGAGGCGATCGATGCGGGGGTTCTCGAGGCGATCATGCTCAATGAACGAGGCGAGGTCGCCGAGTGCACTGGCGACAACATCTTTCTCATCAAGGATGGCGTCATCTCCACGCCGGACACGTCCGCGGGCATGCTGCACGGTGTGACTCGTCGTTTCGTCATCGACACGATTGCACCGGCCATGGGGTACGACGTCGTCGAACGCCCACATGAGATATCGGAATTCCTGGAAGCCGACGAGGTGTTCCTGACCGGTACCGCGGCGGAGGTGATCGGCGTGAACAAGATCGATCAGACCACGATCGGCAACGGTTCGGTCGGGCCGATCACGGCGAAGCTGACCGAGAAGTTCCGAGCACTGGTTCGCGAGGATGCCGCCGAGGATTGAGCGGTCAGCTGCTGGAATCGATGCTGATGGTGACCTCGACTCCTTCGGAGCCTTCCGAGCAGGAATCGTTCTCCACATGCAGTTTCTGTGACCGCTGTGTGGACCAGTCCTCCACCTGGAGGTCCGGTGCATCCGAGCCCTCATGCGACTTGAGCACCTGATAGGAATTGTCGCGCTGAGCAGGGGTGAATCCCGCACCTCGGATCAGATGGCACAGAAGAGGTTCGCTGAGGCAGTAGGTCGTTCCGGCGGCGCTGACCACGTTCTCCTCCATCATGATGGAGCCCATGTCATTAGCGCCCCACGCGAGCGCAACCTGGCCCACATGGGGTCCCATGGTCACCCAGCTGGCGCCGATCGAGTGGATGTTGTCCAGATGCAGTCGGGACAAGGCCTGCGTACGGAGATAGTCGCTCGAACCGACCAGTCGTATTCGACGGCCGAACTCGGGATGACTGGATTTCTCTCCGGAGCCATCCAATCGCGCGACGACATCGCCGGGGAATGGCTGGTCGAGATCATCATCTTTATGTTGGCCCCATTCATGGCATCGGCCCAGTGGCGTGTTCTCCCTCTGGAAAGGCCATGAGATGAACGCCATCGTCCGCCCGCCTCCGTCGGCACTGAAGTCCCGGATGCTCCGATCCTGCCAGGATCGGACGAGATCCATGTGGTGAATCCGATCGGCGACACCTTCGATGTGACCGAACATCATCGTCGCCGACGTGTTCATGCCCAGCTCATGGGCGACTCTCATGGTCGTCAGCCAGGCTTCGGCGTCACACTTTCCAAGTCCGATCTTGCGTCGGACCGCATCCGCGAAGATCTCACCACCGCCGCCCGGAACGGTATGCAGTCCAGCGGCCTTGAGCCTGGTGAGCACCCAGCGAAGCTTGTCTTCCAATGTAGCTCCCGGAGGATCGAAGAAATCCACGAACTCGATCATTTCAGGAGGACTGAATGCATGGACATGAACCTGGGGGAAGGCTTCCCGGATCGTCGACAGAAGTTCCTCGTACCACGTCAGGGGAAGTTCAGGATTCATTCCACCCTGCATCAGGATCTGCGTTCCACCGATGTCCACGAGTTCCTTGATCTTCTGGAGGATCTCCTCGACCTCGAGGGTGTAGGCGTCGTCTTCGGTTCCATCGCGACGGAATGCGCAGAAGGTGCATTTGGCCGTGCAGACGTTGGTGTAGTTGATGTTTCGATCGATCACATAGGTCCGACGTTGGTCACCATGGATCGAGCGACATCTGGCATCCGCCCAACGTCCCAGTTCCTGGATGGGCATCTCCCGATAGATCTTCAGGGATTGTTCCGGAGTCAGTCGCAGGTCGCCCGTGACCAGATCACGCAGAAAACCGGGATCCAGAGGATCGGCATCAGGGCTGAGTCGGGGTGTCTTCTGGTCGGTCATGACGTCTCATCATAGGGTCCCGATGACGAAAGTCAGTCGACTGCCTGGAAACATCTTCTGGTCGAGCCGTCGGGACGCACCAGGACGTCTGCCCGGGAGGCGCAGCGTGGGCAGCACCCGTGATACTTGGTTCCGGCGGCATTTTTGTAGAGACGGCCGTAGGTATGGCAGCAGCGATACCAGATCGACAGAAAGGGGCGTGGTGCCGGCCTCTGGGATCTACTCGTGCTGAGAGTCTCTATTTCGACGATATCTCTGGGATCGGCCATCGATGCTTCTATCGGCAGAAGCGGTTCCACGGGCTCAATTGGATCGACATCCCTGTTCGATGGACCGGGTGAGCGTCGAGCAGCGTTCGAGCATCTCGGAGGCATTGGATTCGAGGGATTCGCCATGGGCGGCATCGCGAACAGAGGGAAGATTGATCAGAACATTCCAATGAGCCGACCTGGCGGCGGATTCCGCCGTGATGGCCGCGACAGCCAGATCGCTTATCAGCATCGGTGTCGTGGCTTCCACGAGTCTGGAAACGAGTTCGAGCATCTCCATGGCCTGTCTCATGACTTCAAGCGGAGCGTCGATGGCACCTTTGACGGCCTGATCCCATCCCTCCAGACGCACGGGATCATCTTCCTTGAGTTTCCAGAGTTGATTCAGCTGCCCGTAGGCAGTGGCATCCTGATCGGCCAGCTGGATCGCCTTGGAAGGCAGCGTCGACAGGATGTCCATGGCTTCCTTATGAAGAGCGTCGAAGGACTGGAGCGTCGCTCGTCCATGTGAATAGCTCACGGCCATGTGGACCATTGCGGCGGCAGTCGCCAGCGAGGTGGCCGCTACGGCTCCTCCGCCAGGTGTCGGCGTCCGATCAGCCAGTTGCTGGAGGAATCCTCCGATGGACTGTTTCTCGAGTTCTGAGCTCACGCCCGTATCTCCGCCTTGAACGTGCGCTTGAGACAGTCGATCACATCGGGAACATGCGCATCGACCTCCTCGTTCCGGAGCGTTCGATCCTCTTCACGGAACCGGAGTCTCAGGGTGAGGGACTTGCGGCCCGGCTCGATGCCTTTTCCTCGATACACGGTGATGAACTCGACGGCTTCCATGGCTGGAAGCGTCAGCTGTTCGATCGCATCGTGGATGTTTCGCCAGTTGACTTCCTCATCGAGGATCACGGAAAGATCCCGCTCGATCGAGGGGAAGGCCGGCTGGGCGTTGACCGTGAAGTCAGGTGGCCAGTTCGTCATCAACGGGTCGAGGAACAGCTCCGCCGCCATCATGCCCGCATCGAGACCGAAGATGTCGGTTGTTCCCGTCGACAGGCGACCCGCCCATCCGACGCATGTCTCATTGAAACGGACTTCGCCACCAGGTGAATACCATGAAGGCGCCTTGGTGGGATCGATGTCCACACGAGTACCGGGTCCGCAGATGAGTTTCGCCAGTCTTTCCAGGACGCCCCGGAGTGGTCTGAGGTCATCCGATCCGGCGTCAACCAGAAGGGCGATCTGTCTCCTCTCAACTCGTTGCTCTCCGGTGTCATGGAACGTGGAGCCACGTTCGAAGAGTGAAAGCGATCGGATGCCCTGATCGAAGTTGAACTTTCGAACCCGGAGAAGGCTTGCCAGCACCGACGGCCTCAGGCAGGGATCGCCGCCGGCACAGGCCTTGCCGACACGCATCGCTGCCTGTCCCTCCTCGAGGAAGGCCGTGGCTTCGCGTTCACCGATGAGCGTGTGGGTGATCGATTCGACGAAATCGGATCCGACCAGAACGTTCGAGACCGCTCTCCAGCAGTCGACGGCTGGCGGCATGGCGGCCGGTCGAAGTCTCATGTCCTCCGGCAGATCGATGGCGTCGAACCCATGCATGCGAACGACTTCCTCGATCAGATCCACTTCGCGATCGATATCGCCTCTATGGACCGGCACCGTCGTGGAGACGATGCCATCCTGCAGGGATGGCTGGAAGCCCAGTCGATCCAGGTAGCCGATCATGGTCTCGTCATCGACGGGCATGCCGATGATCTGTCGACAGCGTTCCGTCCGCATCGTGACGCAGTGGGGCTCGGGAAGTGGTGCGCCATCCTCGCAGGCGCCTTCGCAGAGTGTCCCGCCAGCCACTTCCAGGATCAACTCGATCAGTCGATCCGATGCCGCTGCGACAGCCGCCGGGGAAACCCATCGTTCGAATCGAAATGAGGAATCGCTGCTGATGTTGTGCCTTCGACTGGTATGTCGAACCGCCACCGGATCGAATGTCGCGGCTTCGACCAGAATGTTTGTGGTGTCATCGGTCACCGCGGTGAGTGCGCCGCCCTTGACTCCAGCGAGCGCAACGGGTTTGCTGGCATCGGCGATCACCAGTTCACTTCCATCGAGTTCGATCTCCACGGCATCCTCGCCGATGGGAAGGAACCGTTCGCCCGGACGAGCCATTCGGATGACGACCTGTCCACCATCGAGTTTGTCGAGATCGAAGACATGAGTCGGTTGACCCACTTCGAAGAGAATGAAGTTGGTGGCATCGACAAGATTGTTTCTGGGGATGTCGCCTCTTGCGACCAGTCGAGAGGAGACATGTGTTGGTGATGGTCGGACCTTGACGTCGCGAATCACCCGGGCCGTGTACAGCGGACATGCCTCGGGGCACTCGTTGGTGATCCTGATGTGATCATGGATCGAGTCTCCGGCGGCCACTGGTGACGGAGCGGGCGAAATGAGTCTTCGGTTGGATGCCGCGGCGATCTCCCGAGCCAATCCAAGGTGGCAGGTGCAGTCGCCCCGATTGGAGGTCATCTCGAAATCCTGTCGCACGTCATCCTGGACCTCCTCGCGTTCCTCCAGCGGAAATCCGGCCTGCGTCAGCAGATCGGCCTGTTCCTGATCAGTGGCGGGTGGGTCGAGGTAGTCGTTAATCCAGGCAACTGAGGTGTACATGTGGGGCAGCGTATCCGCCTCATGGCCATTGTGTTGAACAAGTGGGGCATCTGAGCCATCTTTCATCGATCCTCTGGGCTAGAATCGCGGCATGAGACCACTTCTGATTCTCTTCCTGCCCGTTCTGCTTGGATTGACGAGTTGCAAGCACTCAGTTGCGGTGCCCTTCAACCCGAGTGAGGCTCCGCCAGTCCGGGCTCCGCTTCCGGGCGACTCGGTCAAGGTTCCGGACGACTTCTCCGTGGACATCACCATCCTCTCTGCCCAGGATGGTTCCGCCGCCGAAACAAGGAATGCCAGATACGTCTTGTTCCCGGATGGAACACTCCATTACGCGGCGAGCCCCGGTCGAGGACCAAACACCCTGCCGCCGATCGTGCGACGACTGAATCGAACGCAGGTGGAAGCCGTGTGGAGTCGAATCCGCCAACTGGGTCTGACCGAGCCGGCCTTCGCTGATCCTGTCAGGAATTTCCGGAAGGTATGGCCTCCGGTCGAGGGTCGAATCTATCTGTTCGCCTTCACCGGTGGTGGTGACTACTGGAACTTCACCAGAAAGGTCGAGCCTGGAGCGGAACTCGATCCCGCACTGCTGTCTTTTCTTCGGACCATGGGTTCGCTCGCCTGGGCGCAGGATACGGACATGCTTCCGGTGAAGGTCAAGCCGCGAAGATTCGACTACGGTCCCGATCCCTACGCGGTCTACCGTGCCAATCAGATGGAGCTTGCAGCCGAGAAGTCGGCTCGGGCCCTGGAAGTCAGAAGGATCGAGGAAGCGCAAGCCGCCCAGGAGAAGATCATCCAGCAGAAGGCGATTGCTGCTGAAGTTGTCGCGGGCGAGACCAGGCAGCGGGAAGAAGCCGCGGAGAAGGCTCGAGAGACGGAGGCGGAGACTTCCGATCCGATGCCGTCCAAGGATGTTCCAGATGAAAAACAACCATAGTTTCATGGCGATGTGTCTCGTGGCGGCGGCTGTTGTTCTGCAGGGCTGCGCTTCCAAGTGGGTCGTGCCCGGTGGCCCCGACAGTCCGACCGACGGCATTTCCATGCAGCTGCTGATGGAAGGTCAGGCCCAGCAGCTTGTCCGTTATCGCTTCAATGGAGAGGGTGTGCTTCTCTTCGCCGGCGGTGTGGATGTCCCCAATGATCGTTTTTCCTGGGAGGGCATGATCCTTCCCAAGTACGGACAGTCCATCGCCGAGGCGGTCCGTCGCGGTGGCTGGTTCAAGAATCCACCGACCGGTGATGGCAGTGAATCGGCGACCTGGACAATCAGTGCCTGGAATCGAGCGGGCACGGGTATTCACTTCACCGTCTACGGGGAAGACGACTCCGTTCGGGAGGTCTACGACATTCTTTCTCGCATCGCTGCGGCCAGGATCGACGGATTCATGAAGGAACTGCCCAAGCCGAGTCTCGATCGACAACTTCAGCGCGAGGGGGCGGTTGATTCCGACTCGTCCGGATCATCGGGGACACAACAATGAATCGATCGGGTTTTTCGATGATCGGCATGCTGTTTTCACTGGCATGCATAGCGATACTCATCGCCATCGCCGTTCCATCCATGCGTCAGAGCATGACTGGTCTCAAGGAGGACGGGGGCAAGGCGGCTGTCAGTGGCTGGGGCATGCAGGATCAGGTTCGTCTCTATGGTCTCATGCAGTCTCTCAATGCGCAGGGCCTTTCATCCGGCGACGGATATCCGCAGCCAAGCAGGATCACCGGCAGTGGGGATGTATCCGAGGACACGACCGCCAATCTCTACAGCTATCTGGTGATGCAGCGGTACATCACTCCCGATCAACTCGTCTCACCGGCCGATTACGTCACCGATCCCGACGAGGATTTCGACTGGACGCTCTACAGCCCGCGGGACAAGATCTACTGGGATCCTTCCTTCTCTGCGGACCTCTCTGACATCAGCAACGTGTCCTACGCGCACATGCCCATGTATGGGGATCGACTGAAACGCAACTGGGGTTCTGGAATGAGTCTGCGAAGTTCATTCCCGATCTTCGGCAACCGTGGTCCCCGAGACGGTATCGAGACCCAGGATTCGTATGCATGCTTCGATGGACTCTGGGGTGGCTATGTCGCCTTCGGAGATGGCCATGTCGAGTTCCTGAGGTCACCGGCCATGTTCACTGGTGGTCAGGGGATGGGTGACGGTCTGTTCACCATCGACGACGAGTCCCGCCATGGGGATGCCATTCTGGGTTTCACCTCGAGCATGGGCCCTGACGGACCGGTCCTGCAGTGGGACTGAAGGTCGATCTCCACGACGTCGTGACATGAAACAGGCACGGCTTCAGAGAGCCGTGCCCGTTCCTCATGTCCCAAGCCGGAGCGGTTTCCGACTGACGTCTCTATTTCCAATCCTTGGGTTTCGTATGTTTCGAATCGCCCTCGGCGTATGTTCTCCAACCCTCGACC
>MDTG01251227.1_pt1 | contig 14197 bp, 9 predicted proteins | sample 811421 | NCBI WGS metagenome assembly MDTG01 (sample SAMN05326645, study PRJNA326480) | marine metagenome | isolation source: seawater | place: Pacific Ocean: South East | collected 2011
AAGCGAGCCCAAACAAGCCGGAGGCCCCGCAAAGGCCCGTCCCGAAGGGTTTCGCCGGAAAAGCCGCATCTCGCGCGTTGCGACCCTCGGCCGTAGCTGTGGCTACTGTCGCTCGGCTCGCACCACACGATCTACGGCTTTTCCGACTGAAACGCGCTCCGCGCAGAGTTGTTCAGAGGTTCCGTAAGCGCTGGACGCACAAGCAAGACCGCCCCGGAATGCCGGGGCGGTTCATACAGCCGATGGCCGAATCGTTCCGGTGCGGGTCGCGAATTCAATGCCACAGGTGTCATGCACGAAATCGACCTGGGCCGAATCCTCCGCTTGCCATTTGATCGCCTCGTATTCGCAGCCCTTTCGGATCGGCCCGCCGGACCGCAAAGTCCGGCGGGCAAGATCATGAATGACGGTCTAGTTTTCCGGCACGATCGACACCTCGAGATCGAGACCACATCCGTCTGTCTTTTCGAAACGTCCGAGAATCGGACCGTCGCGAAGCTCGCTGCCGGTAAAGAAACCGTTGCGCATGCTGCCGTTGACGTTCAGCGTCTGGTTGAACCGATCGTCCAGGTCGAAATCCATGTTGGGATCGGACTGGAGATTGTCGTCAAGCTCCCGAACGTACCCGGCGAGCGCAAACTCCTGGTTCGCGTTAACCCCGAAGCTCACCGACAGGCTGTCGAGATTCAGCGTGTCTTCGTTGGGCTCGTTGTCCAACTGGATATTCGGCGCAAAAACATTGTTGTTGAAGCACAGGAAGAGATCGCGATCTCCGTCGCACGTGCGAGTGACAATTCCCGTGTCGAAGGCCCGTCTTGCGCTGGCAGCTTCCAGAAAGACGTTCGATGGTGTATTCACGCCCAGGCTGAAGAAGAAGTCACCGGCATTCTCGGCCTGGTCACCGCCGCCGTCGCAACTGTCCTTGATCACCAGGCGGTGGTAGCGCACCGTGACGCGGAAGTCTTCGACCAGCGGATTGGTGCTGCGCGAGATTTCCTCCGCGTCGCTGCGGCCATCATCGTCGGTATCCGCCAGCGCGGGATCGGTTCCGGTGCCGCCGGCGGTTCTCTCGTCACCATCCACGAGCGTGTCGAAGTCCTCGTCGGCCTGGGTCGGGTCGCTGAATACGCGGTAGGGCTGCTCGCCCGCAACGCGCACGATCCAGCGGTTGGCCTCGACGTCGACGAGCTCGGCCTCGTCGCCGTCGGAGCGCTTGTCGTCATCGGTATCCGCATCGAGCGGATCGAGCACGACGATGCCCAGGTCGCGGATTTCGATGCCGTCGATTTCCTGCGCGTCGGTGAGTCCGTCTCCGTCGGTGTCCTCGTTTCTCGGATCGGTGCCGAGTTCGAACTCCTCGCTGTCGAGAAGCCCATCGAAATCGGTGTCGGCCACCAGAGGATCGGACGTCACCGTCATGGTCATAGGCAACCCGGCGTCGCATCTCGTGATGCAGGTTGACGGAGACGTGCTGACGCCTTCGATCGTGACCTCCCAGCCGTCCGTCTCGACAATGTTGACCAGCCCGTCACCGTCGGCGTCGGTGAAAGCGTCTACGTCGGACACTGTCGGATTACCGCCCAATTCCCGTTCCAGACCGTCGGAGGCACCGTCCCCGTCGCTGTCCGGGTCGTTCGGGCTCGTGGTCACGACAATGCATTCGGGAATAGGGTCGGGGGGATTGTCGGGGTCGAATGGAACCGGGTTCGGGCAAGTCGGGTCACCGCCGCGCAAGACGACCTCGTATCCGTTGATTTCATCGAAATCGTCGATGCCGTCGGCGTCGGTATCGCGGCGCGACGGATCGGTCACGAAATCGTTTTCGTCGAGCCGCGTGGCCCGCTTGATCAGCGGCGGCTCACCCGGCCCGCTGATCTCGAATTCGAAGTCAGCGGGTGCCTCCTCGAGGTCGGTCAGACCGTCGCCGTCGGAATCCGCACTGGCGCAGCGACTGAAGACCCGGCGCGTGCCGCGTCCCGTCTCGACGTCCCAGCCGATCAGCACCTCGAAACGATCGTCCAAAGTGTCGCCGTCGGAGTCGACGTCGGTATCGCTGCAGCCATTGAGAAACTCCAGGCCGTCGGTCATGCGATCCTGATCAAGGTCCTGGACGAAGGCAAGCTTGAGATCGCTTTCGGTCTGCAGAATCAGTTCGTCGAGATTACTGCCAGTGTCGATGCCCGTCGCGGTGATGACTTCCCAGGCCTTCGGATTGATGTTGTCCATGGCCGTATTCCGGATTCGGAAAATCCGCTCGCGTTCGCCGCCCGGCCCCTCGCGCTGGGTCGAATAGCTGTTCTCGATCTCGGCATCGGTCAGTGTCGCGGTCGGGCGACAGTCCGCTGATGTGTCGTCGGGCAGGCAGTTTTCGCGATAGCGTTCTAGGCCGAGCGCATCCAGCGCGTCGACCAGCGTGACGCCGACCTGGCGACCCGACGCGTCGAACACGATGCGCCGGTCGTTGTCGTCGATGAAGCCGTCGCCGTTGGTGTCGACCACGCGCCCGGAACCGGTCGCGACGCGGACGTACTCGGTCAAATCCCCTGCCCCGTCGCCGTCCTCGTCGAAGCTGCCGTTGTCGATGACCAGCGTCGCGGTCCGGTCGGTGATGTCCTGGGAAGTGAACACGAAGTTCCGGCCCAGCTCGTCAACGATGTCGAAGTTCGAGATCTTGAAGATCAGTCCCCGCGGACTGCGCATCAGATCCTCGACCTGCTGCGGAAAGACCGTGGTACTGGAAAGTATGATCGGGCCCCGCTCGGGGTTCAGCGGCCCGAGGCTGAAGCCGTCCGGCGGCTCCTGGTCCGGCGACAGCGTGGCGATCGGGGTCAGCACCGTCGGATCGCGCTGATCCTGCTTCAGCGCGGTCACCTGGAGATTGCGCAGGAAGTACGCCAGGTTGGTCGTCGACTTCAGCGACAGCGTGACCTGCATGCTGGCGCCGAAGACCTCGCGCGCCACGCTCGCGCCCTCGGAGACGGCAACCTGTTCCTCCAGCGAGTCCTGGTACGCGTTCTGCGTGGCCTGGGTACTCTCGGCGGTGTGCGAAGACGTCCAGCTTCCGGTCCAGCCGGTTTCGGCTTCGATGCTGGAGGTGAACGTTCCGCTGGGGCCGAAGATGCTTCCGCCGACTTCGTACTCCGTGCCCACCGACAGCTTGGCGAAAGCCTCCTGGGTGTTGGAGTTGGTGTTGCTGACCGAACGCGAACTGTCCTGAACAAGGCTGGAGGAAACCGAGCGGGTCTCGATCTCGTCGGTGGACTGGGACGTCGACTCGACGAACCGAACGTCCAGCCGAAGGTTGGACTCGCCGACCTCGATGGTCGGCGAAGGCAGATCGGCGATCAGCGGATTGCGATTGGCCAGGTTGATTTCGACGTCATCGGTGAGCTGGTCGCCGTCGGTATCGGCCAGGATGGGCGAGGTCTTGAAGAAATTGAATTCCGCACCGTCGAGGAGGCCGTCGCCGTCGCTGTCCTGATCGGCCGGGCTGGAGAAGATTTCGTTCCACTCGATCGCATCTCCCAGCGTATCGCCGTCGGTGTCTCGATCACGGGGATTCAAGCCTATGGCCTTCTCTTCGGCGTCCGTGAGACCGTCGTCGTCGCTGTCGCGGGCGGCAAGATTGATCGGGTGATCGGGCGCAAGCCGGGGATCTCCGGGGTTCGAGGTCACATTGATGGAAAACGTGGAGCCGTCGGCCCTGCGAACGTCTACCGTCCAGCCGCGCTGCTCCACCGCGTCGGTCAGCCCGTCGCCGTCGGAGTCGATGACATCGTCCGCATCGGGCGGTATTCCGGCGAAGTCGGTCCTCGTCGGATCGACGAGGATATCCGGCGCGGCAAGCGGGTTGCCGGCGAGATCCTTGATGCCGGAGACTTCCAGCGTGTAGACCAGGTCCGATTGCGACATCGTGGTGAGACGCACACGACTGAAATCCGGCGGCAGCACCTGGGCCGTGAGCACGTTGACGGTCGGGAATCGCGCCGGTGCGGTGATCCGATACAGCGTGGCATCCTCGGCGCCGTCCGGGCCGCCCACGATCGCTTCGCTGAACTGCGCGATCACCGTCGTGTTGCTGGTCGCATTTGCGCTGACCAGTCTCGGACCCGCGTCGTCGCCAGTGTCGTCCGCGCCATGGATCATCAACGCATCGGTGAGGCGCAGCGCTCCGTTGGCCCCGGTGATCAACACATCCCGAGCGCCGTTGGACGCATGTCCGCCGTCAACTGCAAAAACGACCTTGCCGTCCTGCCAATTGACGATGCCGGCTTCCAGCGCGTTGCCGGGTTCGTCAACCGTGACGCCGCCCGCTTGCGTACCGAAGGCAGTGCCGGTCATCACAACCTGGTCTCCGGGCTCGGCAAACACCGACGCGAAGGCCGGCGTCTGAAACGCCCCGGCGAGTACCAGTTCGTCGGTACATGTCTGCAGCACAACGTCGTAGCTGCCGACCCGCAGGGCGTCGTCCAGGGTCGCGACGATGCGATCCTGCTGCCGATCGGAGATATTCAGTTCCACCTGCAGCGCTCGATTGGGAAGAGGTCCGGCCAGAAAGACGCGAAATGCGCTGGCCTGGAGCCATTGTCCGTTGACCGTGATTCCGGACCCGATGCTTCCCGCGCCCAGCGAGATCGAGTCGATCGAGGGCGCCGGCCCGTTCGGAAGGAACCCGCACGGATTCTCGAAGCCGCCGGAGAAGATCGTATCCCCACTGCTTTGAGATAGCGCCGGCTGGGGTGCCAGAAGGGCCAGCAGCAGGAACGGCATCATGCGGCGGGCGACGGCGAGCGCCTTGCTCGAACGGGATGCAGAGCGTCGGAACAGCGAATTCGCGCGTGCAAACGCGAGACCGTCGTTTGAAGAGACAATGGATCGGCGCAGACTTGACATGGTATTCCCCGTTGATCGACCGGAATCTGAGTTCAGCGAATTGGCGCGATGCCCGATGCTCGATGCGACACGCGGTATCGGGCTCTTTTCGGTTAAGCGACTTCGGGAAGAAAAACCCGCCATTCCGCAGCTGAAGCATGCGTGCACCGGGAATCGTGTCGCCGTATTCGCCATCAGGCCCCGCTCGGAACGAAACGCCGGCCAGCAGGAGACGCAGAGACGAACGATCACAACGATGACCTGAGCGCCGGGAAATGTCCTGTGCAAATGCTGAAGACCGAGAAATCAGATCAGGAACAACAGGATAAATAAGTTCTAAAAGCATGAATCGACTGGAGGAGATCGACAAGGCGGCAAAAAGGCCGGCGCCGAGCTGCGTCAGTGGACAAGCAGAAGGCCGCTAGCCACGGCTGATTGAACCAATTGCAAACCTGCCGGTGTGGGGGATCAGCGCCAGCAGGCAGTGTCCGCATTACGGCCTCCCGGCAAGTGCTTCCTCACCGTCCGGCATCTTCATCGATCAGCAAGAGATGACGGGATCGGGCCCCGTTCACCGCAGCCGGGGCGATTCGGCGATCGAAGGTAACCAGGCGGCCTCCACGGTGAACCGCCAACGCCAGAAGATAGCAATCCGTGATCTGACGCGAACCCAGCACCGTGCTCCAGCGCACCTGCCCGGCGTCGAGCAGGCTGATGTCATCGGCCCAGAATTCATGCCACTCGGAATCGGCGGCCTCGCTCAGTCTTCCGGCGACGCTGCCGGGTGGCACCGGATTCGGATAGGCCGGCTGCGACATGATCCGGATGACGCCGTTCTGCGTGAGCGGACAGGAGGCCCAACCCGCGTCGATGTTCGCGCCAAGCCAACGCGCGGCCAACGAATGGTGAACATGTTGCGCATCGAGCAGCGCGATCAGGACATTGATGTCCAGCAGCGCGCGCAAGTCAGATGTTTTCCTGATCGCGCAATTGCTCCACGCAGTCGTCCGTCACGATTCCACCGCGGGATGGAAACGGCCGAAAACCGTAAAACGCCCGGGATTCACCGACCTGATCCTGCCCGGGCTCCGCTGTGGTCAGCGCTCGGCGCAGCAGTTCCGAAACCACGCGGCCCGCGGTCGTTCCGCGGCGCCGCGCCAGTTCCTTCGCCGCAGCAAGCACTTCGTCGTCGATGTCCAGGGTTGTGCGCACGATTTTGAGCCTGAGAAACGCCGAACATGATGTTAATTCATCACTGCATCAGATGCAAATCGACGATCCCGCAGCGTTATTCTGAAGTTCCCTGACCGGTCAAACGTCGCGTATCGCAAACGCTGCAATTCGGCTGGACTGGTTTTTCTCGAGTCCAGGAGGCGCTGCGGTCAGCGCCAGCAGGCCGGGTCCGTATTGCCGGCGTCGAGGCAGTCGAGCTGACGGCGGTATCGGGAGGTTTCCGGGAAGTTGTCGATCAGCGTCCGGCGTTGCGCGTCCAGGCGTGCGGCGGCTTCTTGCGGCTGACCTTGCATGAGCTCCAGTCGCACAAGGTCCAGTTCCAGCGCGGCGGCCAGGGGATGGCCTTGCACCAGCTGGGTTCGATAGCGGTCGATGGTGGCTTCCATTTCCCTGCGGGCCCGATCGGCCTGGCCTTCATCCAACAGCGCGCGAGCGAATGCCGAGCGTGCGCCCAGCACCCCGAAACTGTTTTCGCTGCGTGCGGCGGCCAGTTGCTCGATCAGTTCGGCCATGCGTTCAAGTCGCTCCGGCGACGGATCGCGGGCATGATCGATCCGCTCGGACAGCAACAGCGTGGTGATCGTATCCGGGTGCGCTTCGCCGAGTTCCTGAAGGCGAACGCCCAGCGCCTGGTCGGCGACCGCGCGGGCTTCATCGAGCCTGCCCTGCTGCAGCAGCACCCGGGCAAGATTGTGCCGGGCGCGTGCGGTCGTGTTGCTGTCGTCGCCGAAGCGAGCGGCCCTGAGGGCGACCGACTCTCGATAGAGTTCTTCGGCGCGCTCGGGCATGCCCAGGTCCTTGTAGGCGGCACCAATGTTGTTGACGAACAGCCAGGCCTGGGTAGGGCCGCCGATGCTGGAAGCCTCCAGGCGCATGGCGTGCCGGTAGTTGTCGATGGCTTGTTGAAACCGGCCCATGTCGTGGTGAAGATTGGCCAGTTCGTTGTAATCGCGGTGGAGAATCGGCGTATCGGGACCGAACAATTCAGTCCTGATCTCGAGCTGCTCCTCGATCGACTTGCGGCGCGTATCCCACTCGCCGACGTTGCGTGCGGCCAGGCCCAGCCCGTTGAGGCTGTTGGCATAAGAGGGATGCATCCGCCCGACGGTACGCAGCTTCATCTCCAGCGCAATGCGATACAGCCGCATGGCTTCGCGGTGATTTCCGAGCACGTCTTCGGCTTCGGCGAGGTTGTGATACGACGTGGCAATGCGCTCTTCGGCCAGCCCGGCTTGCTCGCGAATGACCAAGGCCTCGGCAATCAGCTCGCGCGCCAGGGCGGCATCGTCGAACTCGATATGCATCAGGCCCAGGTTGTTGATCGCGCTGGCGCGCTCGCCCGGATCGATACCGAGATTCTCGCGCGACAGCGCTACGGCACGGAGAAGCGAATCTTCGGCCAGCTCGCGGTCGCTCTCCAGCACCGCACTCATGCCAAGCACATTGAGCGCCCGAACTTCTTCCTCGACATCGCCGAGCGAGCGCGCGAGCGCGGCGGATTCGGCGAGCAGCGACTGCGCATATTCGTGGTTTTCCAGCGCACGATAGACGCTGCCCAGCGCGAACAGGGTGCGCGCCCTTAGCGCCGGGTCTCCAATCGCTTCGGCCGATATTCGATCACGGCCCTGCTCGAGCACCTGCGCGACCGTGACGTTCTCGCCGCGCGCCTGGCCGGGACCGGCCGATTCGATCAGGCCGACAAGGAACTCGAGTACCTGCTCCGCGTTCGCCGCCTCGATGCGCGCCTGGGCCTCGGCCTCGCGCGAGCGCTGGCTTTCCAGAACGATCCGGCCGACCAGGCCCAGCATCACGATAACCACCAGCGATGCCGCGCTGACGGCGAGGCGATGGCGCTTGACGAATTTCCAGGCGCGGTCGCCAAGCCTGCGGGAAGCGGCTTCGACCGGCCGACCTTCGAGGTAATTGGCAAGATCGGAATCCAGCGCCTCGACGCTGGAATAGCGATCGGCGGGTTCCCTGGCGGTCGCGCGCTGGGCAATTGCCTGCAGATCACGGGGCACCGGTTTCGAATCCGAACGACCTGCGGCCAGCATCAACTCGAACAGCTTGCCCAGGCTGTAGACGTCGCTGGCGGTCGATACCGACGCCCCGGTCAGCTGCTCCGGCGACGAAAAGCCGGGCGTGTAATAGCGTGCGCCGCGCGTGGCGTCGCCGGCTTCCGAACCGGGCTCCAGCAGCTTGGCGATACCGAAGTCGAGCAGTACGGGGCGCGCCTCGGCGGTCACCAGCACGTTGTTCGGCTTGAGGTCTCGGTGAATCACGAGGTTGCGATGCGCGTATTGAACCGCGTCGCAGATCAGGCGAAACAGCGCCACCCGCTTTTCCGTCGACGGGCGCTTGTTCTTGCACCACTGGTCGACGGGCACGCCGTCGACGAACTCCATGACCAGGTAGGGCTGGCCGTCGTCGGTGGTGCCGCCGTCGATCATCGCGGCGATGTTGGGATGGCCGAGATCGGCCAGGATCTGCCGTTCGGCTCGAAGTCGCTCCAGGCTGGCCGGATCCGGAAAACCCCGGATCAGCTTCAGCGCGACCCGGCGCCGGTACTCGTCGTCGGCGCGCTCGGCGAGAAATACACTGCCCATGCCGCCGCTGCCAAGTTCGTCGACGATCCGCCACGGACCAAGACTTCGGCCGGCTGCACCCTGCTCGCCCGATGCAAGATCGTGCAGCGTTGCGCTGACCAGCGCCTCGGCCGGATCACCCGCCTCGGCGTCGGCGTCGAGCATCGCGCGGACCTGCCGCCGAACCGCTTCATCGTCGCATTCGCTTGCCAGCCAGGCCTCGCGCTTTGATTCGGGTTGCTCCAGCGCCCCATGAAACAGCGCCTCCAGAAGCTTCCAGTCGGCGGCGCTCACGCGAGTCTTGCCTTGAGCCACGCGCGACCCATCCGCAGGTCGCGGTCCAGCGTGCGCACCGAGACATCGAGTTGCTCGGCGGCTTCTTCGCGCGTCAGGCCGGCAAAGTAGTTGAGCTCGAGCGTGCGCGCGACGCGCTCGTTGTGCTGTTCGAGTTCGGCCATGGCCTCATCGAGGTCGAGCAGGTCGGCGGTCGGCGCCTCGCTGACCGCCGAGGCGTCCGACAACGTGACCCGCAGTCGGTCGCCGCCGCGTTTTTCACGTTTCCGGGCACGCGCATGGTCGACCAGGATGCGACGCATGGTGCGAGCCGCAACCGCGTAGAAATGGCGCCGGTCGTTGAAATCCAGGGTGCTGCCCTCGAGCTGCAGGAACGCCTCGTTGACCAGCGCGGTCGGCTGCAAGGTATGCCCGCCCGACTCGCTCGCGAACTGCCGGGCGGCAATGCGCCGGAGGTGCTCGTAGACCATCGGCATGAGCGCCTCGCGAACCCGTTCCTGGTCGCTGCCCCATTGCTTGAGAAGTTGCGTGATCTGGCGTGGGTCGCTCTCCATGGCCCCTTTCCCTCGATGACTGCTTGTCTTGTTTTGGCGGTACGTGAGCGGTCTGCCGAGCGATTGATGCCATTTCGGCGACTACCCGGTTCCGGGCACTCCGTATTTGGTGCGGGCCGTCCCTTTTCCCGAATCTTACCCCACGTGACCCAGTTCACACCGGGCTTCATTCACGCAGGATTTGCCCCCACCCGGGCAAGGCCCCATGTAGGGATATCATGTAGCCACCCTGCGAGAGAATTTCCCGATGAACATGCTGAATCGACTGATCGGAACCGGTCGCCGCCGCATCGTCACGCTTTCGGTGCTGGTTTTGCTCGTGCTGGGCGTGATCCTGATGTTCTGGCTCGATCACGAGCCGGAGACCTTCGACGTGGCGGCACGGGCCGAGGCCAGGGCCGAGCGCGAAGGGCACGAGGTGGCCGTCGGCTACGTGACCACCGCGACGCTGATCGAGGTGATGGAGACACTGCTGAACAAGCGCGGCGGCTACCTGAACAACGACGTGATGCCGCCGTGGAGCCTGCTCGACAACATCCCGAGCTGGGAGACCGGCGTGATCATCCAGGCCCGGGACCTGGCCCGCTCGATGCGCAACGACTTCAGTCGCTCGCAGACCCAGTCGGGCGAAGACAACGACCTGGCGATCGCCGACCCGCAGTTCAGCTTCGACTACGGCTCGTGGATCCTGCCGTCCACCGAGGGCGAATACCGCAAGGGCATACGCGCGCTGGAAGGCTATCTGGGCCGGCTGGGCAACCCGTCCACCGGCGAGGCCCGCTTCTACGACCGGGCCGACAACCTGCGCGAATATCTTTCGCTGGTGGAGAAGCGGCTTGGCAGCGTCGGTCAGCAGCTTTCTGCCAGCGTCGGGGAGCGCCGGTTGAATACCGACTTGAGCGGCGACCCCAATCCACATGCATCGCGGCCCGGATCGGGCGAGGTGAGCGTCAAGACCCCCTGGCTGGAAATCGACGATGTGTTCTACGAGGCCCGCGGGACCACATGGGCCCTGATTCACTTCCTGCAGGCGCTGGAAGTGGATTTCGCCAGCGTGCTCGACAACAAGAACGCCCGTGCCAGCTTCGCCCAGATCATCCGCGAACTCGAAGCCAGCCAGAAGCCGCTATGGAGTCCCATGGTGCTCAACGGCAACGGCTTCGGGATGTTCGCCAACCACTCGCTGGTGATGGCCAACTACGTCGCCCGCGCCAACGCCGCGGTGATCGACCTGCGGCGGCTGCTGGAACAAGGCTAGGTGGATGCCGCGCTGGCCCAGGCGCTGGCGCGCGTCGGCGCGCACATGCGGGCAGCCCGCTGGCAGGCCGCGGCGGACGCCCTGGCCGAACTCAGGGGCCGCCACCCCGGCGCCCCTGAAGTCCTGCGGCTGAGCGCGGTCGCCGCGCACAAGCTGGGCGACGACGAGCGCGCCCTGGCGTTGCTGGAATCAGCGCTCGAGAAACACCCCACGCCGGCCCTGGTTCACCTGAATCTCGGCAGCATCCTGCGTCACGCGGGACGGACCGCCGAAGCCCGGCGGGCGTTCTCGGAAGCCGTTTCGACCGATCCGGCATGCGAGCCGGCCTGGTACAACCTGGCATTGCTGGAACAGCACGAGGCAAATCCGGCCGCCGCGCTTGCGGCCGTAGAGAAGGCGCTCGAATTGAATCCGGGGCGGGCCGAAGCGTGGCTGTGCTCCGGCCACGCGCTCAAGGCGCTGGGCAGGATAGACGACTCGGCGTCCGCCTACCGCAAGGGCCTGCAGGTCCGGCCCGCGTCCGGAGACCTGTGGTGGGCGTTGGCGAACATCAAGTCCGTGGCGTTCACCGACGCCGAAATTCGACAGCTCGAGCGGGTCGCCGGACAATCCACAGCCGGTTCGCGCCCGGCCGAGCACTTCGCGCTGGCGCGGGCACTGGAAGATCGCGGAGATTTCGAAGCCGCCTTCGAACAGTATCGACGCGGTAACGCGTTGCAGAGAAAGCGGGTTGAATTCGACCGCGCTCAGCGCGCATCCATGGCCGCACGAATCCGCGACGCATTCGACGCCCCGTTGCTCGAGCGCCTGGCCGGCGCCGGCCACGCGTCCGAGGCGCCGATTTTCATCGTCGGCATGCCGCGCTCGGGCTCGACGCTGGTCGAACAGATCATTTCCAGTCACCCGGAGGTGACCGGCGCAAGCGAACTGCCCGACCTGGCCCGCGTGGCGATGGATCTGCTACCCGACGCTTCACCGGGGAAGTGGTCGCCGGGGCGGATCGGCGAAGCGAAACCGGAACAGCTTGCCGCGGCGGCCGCCGATTACCTCGAGCGAACGGCGCGCTGGCAGCGGACCCCGAGGTTCACCGACAAGATGCCGGGAAACTTCCAGCTGGCCGGGCTGATCCACCTGGTTCTTCCGAATGCACGCATCATCGATTGCCGGCGCGATCCCAGGGACGTCGGACTGAGCTGCTTCCGGCAATTGTTCGGCCAGGGCCACCAATGGGCCTACGACCTCGAAGACATCGCCACCCAGTACCGGTTCTACGACGCCACCATGCGCCATTGGCACGACGTGCTCCCGGGCCGGGTCCTTACCGTTCGGTACGAACGACTGGTGGATGACCTGGAGGGCGAGGTTCGACGCCTGCTGGCGCACTGCGGCCTGGAATGGAACCCCGCGTGCCTCGATTTCGCGAGCAACACCCGCGCCGTCCGGACGGCCAGCGCCGGCCAGGTGCGCGAGGCGTTGAACCGGAAGGGTGTGGGGCGGTGGCGGCACTACCGACAGTGGCTGGGGCCGATCGGCGAGCTATCCGATACCGTTTGACGGAACGCTGATTCTGCTATGCATCGCTATTTTTCCAACTTGCGATGTGCTAGATTTCCAACGTTTTACTTTAAACAGTGATTCGCAAGGGTTGTCGAACAACCGCGTCACCCGTCATCCGATTGTCGGCTCAGCATCCAAGCCGCAAAAGAAAAAACAGCAATAAAGGGAGAGTATCTTGAACAACACAAGCACCTTGAAAAGGCGGGGCGCGCTGTCTGCCGCCGTCGCCGTCGCCCTGGGCCTGTCCGGCCAGGCCATCGGCCAGCTGGCCGAACAGAATCCCGGCGTATTCGGCGACCTGGACGCGACCCGCGGCGGAAGCCCGATTCTCTATTCGCAGCTCGACCTGGCCAGCGGCAACGGCGCGCCGGACCAGGACTTCGAAGCGGGCTTCGACACCTATGACTCCGAAGGCGCCGACGATTTCGTCGTGCCGGGCGGCATCCAGTGGCAGATCGACGAAGTGGCCACGGTCGGCACCACCGGTACCGCGGGCGGCGCCACCGTCAACATCAGCTTCCATGGCAACGCCGGCGGTACGCCCGGTGCTGCAGTCTGCACCTATACAGGCCTGACGCCGATCGACAACGCGGGCTCGTTCACGATCGCCCTGCCGACAGCCTGCGTGCTGCCACCGGGCACTTACTGGATGGTCCAGCAGACCATCCAGGAGTTCGCCACCGGCGGCCAGCATTTCTGGTCGAACCGGACCGCTGCCGCCAACAACCCGGCCGTATGGCGCAACCCGGGCGACGGGTTCGGCAGCGGCTGCACCGACTGGGCGCCGATGGCCGGCGCGGGAGACGGTGATCCGGCGACCGGCTGTGGCGTCGGCGGCGGCGTGAACCCGGACTTCCTGTTCGAGATCCGCGGCATCGAAGCGCCGCTGCCGCCCCCCGTGGCGGTTCCGGTCATGAACAGCTGGGGCTGGATCGCGCTGTTTGGCGGCCTGCTGGCCTTCGCCGGCTTCACGATGACGCGACGCGAAAGCAACAACCGCGCCTGACTCGAAGCCTCAAAGCAGTTATGAAAGCGCGGGCCCGGCCCGCGCTTTTTTTTGCCCGAGCAGGATCCCCGGCTTGAAAATGATTCAGCCGAGGTGACCGGTCTTGACCCAGATGACGGTTTCGCGGTCGACGAAAGGATGGTGCTGACTCAGGTGGGGTGAGCGAATCCAGGTGCCACGAGGGTAGCGACCGTGCTCGTCGGCGAATTCACCCGACAGGACCAGGATTTCCTCGCCGCCGTAGTGCCGGTGCGGCTGGAAACGCTCGCCGGCCGGCCACTTCACCAGCGCAACCTGTTCGTTTTCGAAAGCGTGAAGCGACATCACCTCCAGCCCGCCTATGCCGGGTCGCCACGGCGCGCTGCGCGTATCGATGCGCACCGCCTCCAGGTCGCGCGGGTTCATCTGGTGAAGCTTCACGAACAGCGTGCACCCGCCTTCGCTGAACGGGGCGTGCCCGCTGCCGGGCGGGTTGCGGATGTAGGTGCCGGGCCCGAAGTCGCCGGTCTCGTCGGAAAACACGCCGTCTAGGGAACCTCTGAACAACTCTGCGCGGAGCGCGTTTCAGTCGGGAAAGCCGCAGATCGTGCGGTGCGAGCCGAGTGACAGTAGCCATAGCTACGGCCGAGGCTCGCAACGCGCGAGATGCGGCTTTTCCGGCGAAACCCTTCGGGACGGGCCTTTGCGGGGCCTCCGCCTTGTTTGGACTCGCTTATTTGGAACAACCAAACCGCGCTCACCCAAGCCAAGCCGGAGCCTCCCGCAAAGGCGCCGTCGCGCCCGTGCAGAGTTGTTCAGAGGTTCCTTCAAGCTACTGCGCGGGCGCCTGACGGCGTCC
>MDTG01157853.1_pt1 | contig 14196 bp, 7 predicted proteins | sample 811421 | NCBI WGS metagenome assembly MDTG01 (sample SAMN05326645, study PRJNA326480) | marine metagenome | isolation source: seawater | place: Pacific Ocean: South East | collected 2011
CATCGCGGGGCAAGCGGCGAAGACGATGGAGAACGGACCGACGCGCGGCGGCGCGGAATGTGCGGGTCGACGCGGCGCCGCTCGAGCGGTGGTGACGATCGTGCGGATTGCCGGGGCGCGCGGCGGCCGATATCCGAAGCTCCGATCGGGACGACCGGGCTCGCGAGGTCATTCCGCGGGCTGCGGACCGGATGGAAGATTGCGGTGCCACCAACGCAGCATCGAGTTCCGCAGGTGTCGCGTGGTTCCCGGGCCTTCGTGGATGCCGTGGCTCCGGTTCGGATACGAGAGCTGGTCGAAGGGCTTGCCGAGTCGCACGAGTTCGTCGACCAGCGCCTCGAGGTTCTGGTAGTGGCAGTTGTCGTCGCCCGTGCCGTAGACGAGCAGCACCGGATCCCCGAGCCCCGCCGCATGGTGGATCGGCGAACCCGCCCGATACCCTTCCGGATTCGCCTGCGGGGTGTTCATGAAACGCTCTTGGTAGATCGTGTCGTAATAGCGCTGGTCGGAGACGAAGGCGACCGCGATCCCCGCCGCATAGAGGTCCGGATGACGGAACAGCGCGTTCAGGGTCATCGATCCCCCGCCCGACCATCCCCAGCTTCCGACGCGTTCCGGATCGATCCAGTCGTGGGTCTCGAGCAGCGCCCGGACCGCGTTCGCCTGATCCTCCGAGGCCAGCACGCCGACCTCCCCGTAGACGCTCTTCCGCCACGCCCGCCCCTTCGGCGCCGGCGTCCCCCGGTTGTCGACGCTCGCGACGACGTATCCCTGTTCCGCGAGCAGGCGATGCCAGAGGTTCCCCCCGTCCCATCGGTCGTTGACGGTGGTCGCGGCGGGCTCCCCGTAGACGTACATCACCAGCGGCCATCGCCCCGCGTCGGGATCGAAGTCGGGCGGGAACATCATCCAGCCGTCGAGGATCGTCCCGTCGGGGAGCGTCACCTCGAAGAACGAGCGCTCGACCGGCGCCAGCGCGTCGATCCTCGACGCGAGGGTCTCGTTGCGGATCGCGGGGAAGTGGTCGACGACCTCGTGCCCGGGCAGTCGCACGAGTTCGACCTGCGGCGGCACCGTGCTCGATGACCAGCGGTGGACGGCGAATCGTCCGTCGTCGGAGATCTGGTAGTCGTGCCATCCCGGCTGGTCGTCCGGCGTGACCCGGAGCGGTTCGCCGCCGGAGAGCGGCTGCATGTGCAGGTACCGACGGGTCGGATCGCCGGGCGCGGCCAGGAACCAGAGCCGATCGCCCGCCGGATCGATCTTCAGCACCGAGGTGACGTCCTCGGATCGCGGGGTCAGGCAGACCGGTTCGCCGCCGTCGCGATCGACGATCCAGACCTGTCGCCATCCGCCACGCTCGCTCGTCCAGGTGAATCGCCTTCCGTCCGGGTCAAGCCAGACCACGTCGTCGCAGACCTCGACCCACGCCTCGTCGCGGTCCTCGAAGACCACCCGGGGCGTCCAGTCGACTGGATCGACGTCGAGCACGGTCACCGTGTCCTGTCGCCGATTCACCCGCTGGACCAGCAGATGCCCGTCCGGCGTCCATTCCATCCGCGCGACGTAGTCGTCGCGAAGGTCACCCGGGAGATCGATCCAGCGGACCTCGCCGCCGGGCTCGATCCGCCGGCGCTCGTCCGCATCGGTCGGACCACGGACCACGTCGACGACCCCGATCCGGCACTTCGGATTGGTGGTGCCCGCCTTGGGGTAGTGGATCCACTCGATGTCCGGATACGTGTTCGACGTCAGGTCGACGAGCGGGAACCGTTCCACGCCCTCGTCGTCGATCTGCCAGAAGGCGATCCGTCGGCCGTCCGGGCTCCAGCGGAACCCGTCGCGCAGCGACCACTCCTCCTCGTAGACCCAGTCGAACGTGCCGTTGATGAGCGTGGGCGATCCGTCGTGGGTCAGCGACACCGGGGACCCCCCGTCGAGCGGTTCGACATGAAGGTCGTTTCGATGGACGAAGGCCACGGCATCCCCGTCGGACGAGAACTTGGCGAACTGGAAGCGGGTTCGCTCGAGATCCCCACCGAGCCGTCGAAGCCCGCCGTCGTCGAGATCGAGGACCCAGTAGTCGCCTCTCGAGTGCCGTCTCCAGACCCGCCGGGTGTTCGTGAACACGAGGAGCTTCCGGCCGTCGGCCGACCATCGATAGTCCGCGATCGGAAGCGACCGCGCGGATCCCGCCGGCGTCAGGCTGGCGGCCGCCACCAGCACCGTGCGTTCTCCGGTCCCGGGGTCGTACCGGGCGATCTCGGACTGGCCGTCCTCGTCCCGCTCGAGCACGGTGTAGCCACCGTCCTCCAGCCACCGGACGGGACCGAACCCGGCCGCCGAGAACTCCCCGGAACCGTAGATCCGCTCGACGGAGAGCGGCCGCGGTTCGTCCTGGCCCGTCGCCTCGGAGGATCCGAAGCCGGCGAGGGCCGGAAGGAGGACGAGCCAGGCGAGCGGACGATGGAGCGGAAGGTCGGGCATGCGACCAGCCTAGCCGCTGCCCCGCGTCCGCCCGGCTCAATCCTCGACGAGTTCCGCGTCCACGATCTCCGGGCCGGCGGCCGGGGCCGGCCGGCGGTCGAACCCGAACTGCTCGCCGGAGATGCTCACGAGGATGGTGTCGCCCTCCTCGTACGCGCCCGAGAGGATCCTGGTCGCGATGGGGTTCTCGATCCGCTGCTGGACGACGCGCTTCAGCGGCCTCGCGCCGAACTGCGGGTCGAAGCCCTCCGCCGCGAGGGCGTGCAGGGCATCGGCCTCCACTTCCAGGCCGAGCCCGCGATCCGCGAGACGCCGTCGGACGAGGTCCACCTGGATCTCCACGATCCCCTCCAGCTGCTCGCGACCGAGCTGGTGGAAGATCACGGTGTCGTCGATCCGGTTGATGAGTTCCGGTCGCAGGTGCTGCTTGAGCAGGTCCTTGACGTGGACCTCGATCTCCTCGTGGACCGCCCCGCCCTCGGTCATCTCGAGGATCTGGTGACTTCCGATGTTGCTGGTCATCACGATGATGGTGTTCGAGAAGTCGACGGTCCGCCCCTGGCCGTCGGTGAGTCGACCGTCGTCGAGCACCTGCAGCAGCACGTTGGAGACGTCGGGATGGGCCTTCTCCATCTCGTCGAAGAGCACCACGGAATACGGCCGGCGGCGCACCGCCTCGGTCAGACGTCCCCCCTCCTCGTATCCGACGTATCCGGGAGGTGCGCCGATCAGTCGGGCCACCGCATGCTGCTCCATGTACTCGCTCATGTCGATGCGGACCATCGCCTCCTCGGTGTCGAAGAGGAACGACGCGAGCGCCTTGCAGAGCTCGGTCTTGCCGACCCCGGTGGGACCGAGGAAGAGGAACGATCCGATCGGTCGGTCCGCCTCGCCGAGACCGGCCCGGCTCCGCCGGACCGCCTCGCTCACCGCACGGACCGCGGGCTCCTGGCCGACCACGCGACTCCCGAGCACGGACTCCATCCGAAGAAGCTTCTCGCGTTCGCCCTCGACCAGTCGATCCACCGGGATCCCGGTCCAGCGGGCGATGACCGCCGCGATCATCTCGCTGTCGACCTCCTCCTTCACCATGGCGTCGCCGTTCGCTTCGCGCTCGCGGAGCGCCTGCTCCGCGGCGACCAGCTGTTCGTCGAGGTGACGCAGGTCGCCGTACTGGATCCGGCTCGCGGCCTCGAAGTCGCCGAGTCGCTTCGCCTGCTCGAGCTCGGTCTGCTTGCGATCGATGTCGGCCTTGACCTCCTTGATCGCATCGAGATCGCCCTTCTCGATCTCCCACTTCGCGGTGAGCGCCTGGTTCCGCTCCTCGATCGACGCGAGTTCCTCCTCGATGGCATCGAGCCGCTTCCTCGCGTCCTGGTCCTTCTCGCTCTCGAGCTTCAGCGCCTCCCGCTCGATCTCCAGCTGCATGATGCGGCGACGGAGCTCGTCGAGCTCGGTCGGCATCGAGTCGTTCTCGATCCGGAGCTTCGAACTCGCCTCGTCGAGGAGATCGATCGCCTTGTCGGGCAGGAACCGGTCGCTGATGTAGCGATCGCTCAGGCGGGCGGCGTTCACCAGGGCGCCGTCCTGGATGCGGACGCCGTGGTGCGCCTCGTAGCGAGGCTTGAGACCGCGAAGGATCGCGATGGTGTCCTCCACGCTCGGCTCGCCCACCACCACCGGCTGGAACCGGCGGGCGAACGCGGCGTCCTTCTCGATGTGCTTTCGGTACTCGTCGAGGGTCGTCGCGCCGATGCACCGGAGTTCGCCCCGCGCCAGCGCGGGCTTGAGCAGGTTGCCGGCGCTCACCGCGCCGTCGGCCTGTCCGGCGCCGACGATGGTGTGCAATTCGTCGATGAAGAGGATGATCGAGCCCTCCGCCGCCGCGACCTCCCGGAGGACGGCCTTCAGTCGCTCCTCGAACTCGCCCCGGAACTTCGCGCCGGCGAGCAGCTGGCCGACGTCGAGCGCCATGATCCGCGCACTCCGCATGCCTTCGGGACAGTCGTGATCGACGATCCGGATGGCGAGCCCCTCCGCGATCGCGGTCTTGCCCACGCCCGGCTCCCCGATCAGGACGGGATTGTTCTTCGTGCGGCGGGAGAGCACCTGCATGCAGCGGCGGATCTCCTCGTCGCGACCGATCACGGGATCGATCTTCCCCGCGGCGGCCCGCTCGTTGAGGTCGATGGCGTACTTCTTGAGGGCCTCGAAGTTGCTCTCCGCGTCGGGATCGTTCACCTGCGAGACGCCGGACGCCTTCCGGATCCCGTCGATCGCCGCATCGACGGCGGTCCTCGTCGCTCCGCAGCTCGCGAGGACCTCGCGGGCGTCGGAAGGCACCTCGATCAACCCGAGCAGGAGATGCTCGGTCGAGACGTAGGCGTCCTGCCGTTCCTTCGCCTCCCGTTCGGCCCGCTGCAGCACCTCCATGGTGGCGTTGGCGGTCCGGGGCTGGGTCCCGGTCGCCTGCGGTCGTCGTCCCAGTTCCGCCTCCGCGACGTCGCGGATCCGTTCGGCCTGCAATCCCGCCTTCGCGAGAATCGACGACGCCACGCCGTTCCGATCCTCGAGCATCGCGGCGAGGATGTGGAGGGGCGTGAGTTCGGCGTGGCTGCGACCGGTCGCGAGCGACTGGGCGTTGGAAAGAACCTCCTGGGCGAGGGTGGTGAATCGGTCCATCTGCATGTTCTGAAGCTCCATTCCCGACGTCCGGCCCCGAAGGTCCGGCGGCGTCGATCTCCCTTGCTGGACGCAACTTGCGTGCCGGTTCGATGGCCGGCCCGAACCCCGCTGGAGCGACGCCAACCGCGATTTCGGGCGGAACGAGGCGGTCGGGACTGCCGAAGGGGCAGGAACGGTCGTCCGGTCCGTCAGGATGGGACGGAAACGGGCTCCACCGGGAAATCGGGGGGGAGCACCTCGGGTCGGTCGTTGTACCAGGACACCAGCCAGCGGAACGCATCGACCAGTCGCGGTCCCGGACGATTGAACATCGCGTTGCCGTCGACCATCACCACCGCGCCCGGTGCGCCGTCCCGCACCGCCGGGAGTTCGCGCCACCACGCGGATGCCTGAAGCGCGGGAAGTTCGCGTCGGACGGCGTCGAGGTCGTATCCGCAGGGACAAATCACGATCCGGGCGGGGGCCGCCTCGACGATCTCGTCCGGCGTCACCTGGCGGCTCTTCGCCCCGACCGGGTTGAGCGAATGCCGACCCCCCGCCTCCTCGATCAGCCCGGGCGTCCAGTGTCCCCCGACGAAGGGCGGATCCATCCATTCGAGGAAGAGGGTCTCCGGTCCCGGGACGTACTGGTTCACGTAGTCGACCGCCGACCAGTAGGCGTCACGGGCCTCGACCATCGCCTGCTCCGCCTCGCGTTCCCGACCGACCGCCCGGCCGACCGTCAGCAGGTCGTCGAACACGTCCATCAGGGTGTGGGGGTCGAGGCTCACGATCTCCGGCGGATCGGGCATCGATGCCGCCGCACCGCGGACCGTGGCCAGGTCGATCGAGCAGACCTCGCAGAGATCCTGGGTGAGGATCACGTCGGGGCGGAGCGCGACCATCCGTTCGACGTCGAGCAGATAGAGGCTCGCGGAGGCGGACCCCTCGCCGCCGAGGGCCTCGCGGACCTCGAGGTCGATCGCCGCGCTGGAATCCGCGTGGGTCCTCGCCGCGGTCAGCACCGGGCGGTCCCCGACCGACGCGGGAAAGTCGCATTCGTGGCTCCGACCGACCAGCAGCGACTCCCCGCCGACCGCGCAGAGGACTTCGGTGGCCGACGGCAGCAGACTGATGACCCGCATCCGGACATGCTACGCGGACCGGCCTCGCCGGTCGCCGGTCAGCCGGACGCGGCGGTCGACGCCCCGCCGGTCTCGAGCGTCACCGCGTAGGCCAGTCGCAGCGGCGCATCGCGGGTGACGGTCATCGCGCCGGATTCCCCGCCACCCTCGAACGCCCGTCGCCCGAAGGGATTGGCGGCCAGCAGTCCGTACTTCCGGGCGTGCCACCAGGTCGGATGCCGGGGATTGCGATCGAGATCGTCGATCCGGACCCGGACCAGCCGGCCGTCGATCGGGCCCTCCGCCATGACCCATTCCGATCGGCGACCCCAGCATTCGCCGTCGAGCAGGCCCTCGGCGTTCTCCAGCCGACCGAGGGCCACCGGGCCGTCGACGCGAAGGGTCGGGGCGAGCCGGAGCCCGAAGGTCCCTTCCTTCGTGTCACCGAGCGTCATCGACTCCGCGACCGGCGCCAGCTCCAGCTCGATCTCGATCCGATGGCGCCGCGGCGTCGCGAAGAAGCGCATCCGCCGGGTCTCGGTCGCGATCGCACGCCCGTCCCGCCTCCAGTCCGCGACGAATCGGATGGCATCGTCCTCGATGACGTGCTCACGCACCTTCGCCCGGCACTTCGGATCGTGCCAGAAGTCGTGACCGTCGACGTCGCCGTGGGCGAACCAGAGTCCGCGATGGTGCGGATGGTCGGTCGAATCCCCCGCATTCCGCGCGAAGGGGAATCCACGGATCGCCAGGCGTTCCCCCGGCGCATTCAACGGGAACACCGTCGGCGTCCGCTCCGCGGAACCGAGCCGGACCGTCGCCACCAGTTCGTCCCCGGCCCGGACGTCGAGCATGTTCGGTGCGCGACGCCGCGGGGCGATCCGGATCCCCCCGACGGGCTCCTCGGACCGGTGTCGCCGATCCGCCGCCATCGCCGCCGCCATCGCCTGCTGGTTCCCGAGCGCGCTGACCAGATGTCGTGGTCGCGGCGTGTGCGCCTCCAGCAGCACCATCCCCGGATATCCGTCGTCCACGAGTCTCCGGATCAGGTCGGCGGAGGGATATCGCCCGTCGCCCAGCTCGCGGACGTGCACCGTCCCGCCGAAGTGCGGACGAAGCATGTCGTAGTGACGCGAGAAACCGCGCCCGCGCAGATCACGCGGATTCGAGTTCCAGCAGACCCGGACCGCGGGATGATCCGCGATCTCGATGATCCGCTCGATGATCGCCGGATCGGCGCACTGGCCGTGGACCTCGAGTCGAAGCTCCTGGCCGAGATCCGAGGCGGCGGGCCCCAGCTCACCGAGGCTCCGGCCGATCTGCTCGATGGTGCGGTCGGGGTCCACGCCTCGGTGGAACGAATCCGGCTTGACCTTGACGCCACCGCCGCCGACGGCCGCCGAGAGTTCGAGAAAGTCGATGGTCGCCCGTTTCGCGGCGGCGAGCCGGTCCGGATCGGGGGAATCGAAGCGTTCGTCGCTGCCGATCCCGACGATCTCCACCGGCGACGCGCCGAAGCGATCGCGGACCGTCCGTCGCGCCGCGGCGTCGAGCCCCCGCTCCACCGCGTGGGCGTGCGTCGTTCGAAGCTCCACGCCGTCGAGACCGGCGTCCTCGCACGCGCCGATCAGCGCGGGGAGCGGGAGGTCACGACCCCAGAGATACGTGACCATGCCGAATCGAAGATCCGACCGCCCATGTCCCGCGACCGCGGGGTGCGATCGCATCGCGGCGGCGAACGCGGCGGGAACCGCGACCAGGGATGCGGCCGTGCCCGCCAGGAAGTGCCGTCGCGAGGAGTCGGTGTTGTCCGCCATGGCATCGGCTCCGGGACCGGATTCAGAAGGCATAGGGTGCGCGGGCGTTCCGAACGAGCATCGCGGTGGCTTCGGAATCGCCCACCACCGCGTCGCCCGACGGCGTGACCCGGAGCGTCCGCCCCAGCGTGACCGGGGTCGCCGCGAGATCGACCTGGTTCGCGTCGAGGTGCGCCTTCATGCGGCGCCAGCCGTCGAGCGCGATCGCGTCACCGCTCCACGCGGCGTCGACGGTCGCCGGCGCGGCCGCTTCACCCAGGACATGGGAGAGGATTCCGAGGTGGCAGAACGCGGAGGAGAGATGCCCGTCCTCGATCGGCGCGTTGAGGATCGTCGGGTCGTCGGCCCGCACCGCCTCGATGAAGTTGGCGAAGTGATCCCCGCCCCCCTTCCATTCCCGCTGCTTCACGCCGTCGAGATCGACGAAGTCCGCCCAGTTGTAGGAGTTCGACACCCGGACCATGCCGTTCTCGCCGTGGATCACGTTTCCGATCGACTGCCCTTCGTAGCGATCCATCTCCCACCTTCCCGATTGGGACGCCTTGTCCTTCGGCAGGCCGCGGACCTCGAAGACCAGCGGCGTTCCGCCACAGTCGAACACCGCGACCTGGGTGTTCGGCGAGTCGCCCGCGTCGACGTAGCCGAGCCGACCGCCGACGGAATCGACGCGTGCCGGCATGGCGTCGGCCTCGAGCGCCCAGCGGGCGATGTCCATCTGGTGGATCCCCTGGTTCCCGAGATCGCCGTTGCCGGTGTGGAGATCCCAGTGCCAGTCGTAGTGGAGTCGGGGTCGTCGCAGCGCCCGGTAGGCGACCGGACCGAGCCAGCGGTCGTAGTCGACGGCCGCGGGGGCGAATCGCGGGCGGGTGTCCGCGCCGATGGACCGCCTCGGCTTGTAGCAGAGGCCTCGCGAGCAGTGGACCTTTCCCAGTCCGCCGTCGTGGACGAACGCCATCGCGTCCCGGACGCTGGTCGCGGAACGTCCCTGGGTCCCGCTGGCGCAGACCAGTCCGGTGCGGTTCGCCGCGTCGACGATCCGCCGGCCCTCCTCGACCACGTGGGAGACCGGCTTCTCGCAGTAGACGTGCTTGCCCGCGTCGAGCGCCCAGCACGCGAGCATCGAATGGGTGTGGTTCGGCGTCGCGATCGCGATCACGTCCACGTCGTCCCGATCGAGCAGCGTGCGGGCGTCGCCCGTCGCGTCCACCTCGAAACCGGGGCGGTTCTCGCCACCCGCCGCACACTCCGCCACGCGCCGCCCGAGGACCTCGGAGTCGACGTCGCAGAGCGCGACCACGCGGACCCCGGGAAGCCGGGCGAAGCCCATCGCATGGTTCCAGCCACGGCCCCGAAGCCCGATCACGGCGACGCGGATCTCGTCGTCCGCCTTCGGTGGATCCGCGTTCGCGGCATCCTCGTCCTGTCCCGCCGAAGCGGGATTCCCGCGGATGAAGGCTCCCGCGGCTCCCACCGCGGAGACGGCGATGAAGTCGCGACGACTGGGGACGGATGGGTTCTTCATGCCTCGACGGTATCGGAAACGGAGCGCTTCGCAAGCCCCTCTTCGCGGGCCGAGCCGGACCGCACCGCCCGGGATCGATCAGGCGGACGTCCCGGACGAGGCCTCGCCCGGTGCCGGATCGTCGCTCCGGATGCCGAAGATCCGTTCGCGTGCGAACTCCACGACGATGTAGATCACCGGCACGATGAGCAGGCTCAGGAAGGTCGATGCGATCATCCCGCCCAGCACCGTCGTGCCGATCGAGTGCCGGGCGTTCGCGCCGGGTCCGGTCGCGAACACCAGCGGAAGCACGCCGAGGATGAAGGCGAACGCGGTCATCAGGATCGGCCGGAGTCGGAGACGGACCGCCTCCATCGCGGCCTCGATGATCCCGGATCCCTCCTCGCGGAGCGATTTGGCGAATTCGACGATCAGGATCGCGTTCTTGGCCGCGAGACCCACCAGCATCAGCAGTCCGATCTGGCCGTAGACGTCGAGCGGGATCATCCGGATGTCGAGGGCGATGAGGGCCCCGAGCACCGCGAGCGGGACGGAGAGCAGGATCACGAACGGCATCGCCCAGCTCTCGTAGAGCGCCGCGAGCACCAGGAAGATCGTGATGAGCGAGAGCCCGAAGATGATCGGCGCGATGTTGCCGACCTTCAACTGCTGGTAGACGGTCCCCGTCCACTCGAATCCCCAGCCCTCCGGCGCGAGTTCGGCCTCCGCGGTCTCCATCATCGCCTTCACCGCCTCGCCACCGGACCTGCCCTTGGCCGGGCCGCCGATGACCTGCGCCGACTCGTAGAGGTTGTAGTGGGCGATGTTCATCGGCCCGGCGTCCTGCTTCAGGGTCACGAACTGCGAGAGCGGCACCTGGTCGCCCTCTTCGTTCTGCACGCGAAGAGCGAGGATGTCCTCGAAGGACATGCGATCGGCGCCCTCCGCCTGGAGGTTCACCTGGTAGACCTGGTTGTACTTGTTCCAGTTGTTGACGTAGAAACCGCCGAGATGGACCTGGAGCGTCTGGAAGACGTCCGCCATCGAGAGGCCGAGGCGGGTCGCCTCGACCCGGTCGATCTCCAGATCGACCTGCGGGACGTCGGTCTTGAAGTCGCAGAGCAGGTTGCCGATCTCGGGTCGCGCCTCCGCCTTCTCGATGAACTCGAGGGTCGCCGCCAGCAGCGCATCGGATCCGCGGTTCAACTGGTCCAGGATCTCGAACTGGAATCCACCGGTCGAACCGAGCCCGGGGATCGGGGGCGGATTGATCGGGATGCACGTGGCCCCTTCGATCGCGAACAGTTCTCGTTTCGCCGCGTCGATCACGCCGGGCACCTGCTGGTCGGCGACGGTGCGTTCCGCGAAGGGATCGAGGATCGCGAAGACCACGCCCGTGGCGGAGTCCGCGTACGCGTCGAGGAAGTTGTAGCCCGCGACGGTGTTGACGTAGCGCACGCCCGGCATCTCCATCAGGATCTCCCCCGCCTGGGCGCAGGCGGCCTCGGTCCGTTCCAGAGAGGAACCGCTCGGCATGGCGATGAACACGAAGAACCATCCCTGGTCCTCCTGCGGAACGAAGCCGGTGGGCGTCTCCTTGAACCGGTTGAAGGTCAGGAGCACGAGCGCCGCGAACGCGATCAGCACCGCCCACCAGAGACGGCGTCCCAGCATCCCGACGAACCGACTGAAGCCGCTCGACACCCGGTCGAAGCCCTCGTTGAACATCCGGAAGGGCTTGATGCGATCCTCCCGCGACGTGTGCCGGAGCAGCACGCCGGAGAGGGCCGGACTCAGGCTCAGGGAGTTGAACGCCGAGATGGCGACCGAGAAGGCGATGGTCAGCGCGAACTGGTTGTAGAGCTGCCCCGCGATGCCCGGCATGAACGCCGTGGGCACGAAGACCGCCATCAGCACCGCGGTCGTCGCGACGATCGGCGGCGTGACCTCGCGCATGGCGGCGATCGCGGCGGGACGCCTGGCGAGTCCGGACTCCAGCTGCCGCTCCACGTTCTCGACGACGACGATCGCATCATCCACCACCAGTCCCACCGCGAGCACCAGGCCGAGGAGGGTCAGGGTGTTGATCGAGAATCCGAACGCCGCGAGGATGGCGAAGGTCGCGACCAGCGACACGGGGATCGCGATGATCGGGATGATGGTCGTCCGCCAGCTCTGCAGGAACACGAACACCACGATCACCACCAGCCCGATGGCCTCGAGCAGCGTGATCACCAGTTCCTTCATGCTGTCCTTGACGAAGTCGGTGCTGTCGTAGGTGATCAGCGCCTCGACGCCGTCGGGGAAGCGGCCCTTCGCCTTGAGATCCTCGATCAGGCCCTGGATCTGGTTGCTGAGCTGGATCGCGTTGGCGCCCGATCGCTGGAAGATGCCGAGCAGCGCCGTGGGCTGGTTCTGGTAGCGGGTGGATGACGCGTAGGATTGCGCGCCGAGCTCGACGCGACCGATGTCCTTGATCTGGACCACGCCCCCGTCGCGCACCGCGACCACGATCTCCCCGAAGTCCTCGGCCTCGCGGAGCTGGCCCAGGGTGGTCAACTGGTAGGTGAACGCGGTGGTGTCGGGGAGGGGTGGAGCCCCGATCTGCCCCGCGGCGACGTCGACGTTCTGCGCCTGGACCGCGCTCACCACCTGGTTGGGCGTGATGCCCGTCGCCGACATCTTGTCGGGGTCCAGCCATATCCGGATCGAATACTCGAGGAAACCGAAGTTCGTGACCTGTCCCGCACCCGGCAGGCGGTTCAGGGCGTCGACGAGGTTGATCTGGGCCCAGTTGCCGAGGAACGCGCTGTCGTAGTTCCCGGTCGGGTCGTAGAGGGTGAGCAGACAGGTGATGTCCGTCTCGGCCTTGTTGATCGCGACCCCGGACCGCTGGGTGACCTCCGGAAGCTGCCCCAACGCGGTCTGGACCTTGTTCTGGATGTCCACCGCGCCGATGTCGACGTCGTATCCGACCTCGAAGGTCACGGTGATCGCGCTCGCGCCGTTCGAGGTCGAGTTGCTCGACATGTAGATCATGCCCTCGACCCCGTTGATCTGCTGCTCCAACGGCGTGGTGATCACCCGCGCCACCACGTCGGCGCTCGAGCCGGGGTAGCCGGCGGTGATCTGCACCGTCGGCGGCACGATCGGCGGGAACAACGCGACCGGCAGGGTGTAGATGGAGACCATGCCGACCACGACCATGAGGATCGCGATCGCGGTGGCGAAGATCGGCCTGGCGATGAAGAAGCGGGTCACGCGGCGCTCCCGGAATGGGCGGATCGGTGCACGATCACTTCGACGTTCCCTCGTGACCGCTGGCGGCCTCGGGATGGATCGCCTGCTTGGCGACGTGACTCTGGCCCGGGTGCTTCCCACCCTTCGACGGATCGGCCGCCTCCTTCTTCTTGTCGGCGACCTCCTTCCGCCACGCGTCCATCGACACGGTCTTGGCCCGGACCGTGACATCGGACTTCAGCATGTAGGGATTCCCCTCGACCACCACCGGGACACCCGGATCCAGACCGGTCACGACCCGGAGGTCCTTCCACTGGGGACCCAGGGCCACGTTGGCGCGGACCAGCTCGTCGTCCTTCACCGTCCAGACGAAGGCCTGCTGCGGCTCGGTCTGGATCGCCTCGACCGGGACGACCACCCGCCCGGGCAGCGTGCCCAGATCCACCTCCACGTCGGCGAACAGACCGGGCACCAGTCGCAGGTCGGTGTTCGGGAAACTCGCACGGGCGATGAAGGTCGAACTGTCGGTGGCGGCCTCGTTGTCCACGAGGTCGAGCGAACCTTCGTAGGTCCGGGAGGTGGTGGTGCCGCGAACCGTGACCTTGACGGCGACGTCGGTCGCGGGCCAGGCGACGAGAAAGTCCGGAAGCTCGGTCCCCGCGGGCTGGAAGACCACCCGCATCGGGTCGAGGTCCACCAACAGCGCGAGGTCCTCGTTGATGCCGGGACCGACCAGGTTGCCGACGTCGACGAAACGCCGGCCGATCCGCCCGTCGAAGGGCGCCACGACCTCCGTGTAGCCGAGATCGATCTCCGCCTCGATGAGGTTCGCCTGGGCCACCTGGACCTGGGCGGCGGCCGTCTCGAGATTGGCGCGGTACTGATCGAACGCCTGGGCCGAGATGGCGCCGGACGCGACCAGCGGTTCGTTGCGGGCGAACTCGATCCGCGCCGTGTCGAGGGTGGCTCTGGCGGCCGACAGCTGACCTTCGGCTTCGAGGACCTGCGCCTCGTACGGTGGCGGTTCGATCACGAACATCGTGTCGCCGGCGGAGACCGACGTGCCCTCTTCGAAGCGACGTTCCTCGAGAAAACCGGTGATCCGGGCCTCCAGCGTGGCCTGACGGACGGCCACGGTGTTCCCCGGATATCGCCGGATGTCGGGAACGTCCATCTTGTCGGACGCCACCGCCGTGACCGGAAGCGGCGGCTTCTTCGCCTTGGTCGTCGTCTTCGCCGCCGCCCGCTCGCAGCCGACGACGGACGACGCCGCGCCCAGCAGGACGAGGGCCACCAACGCGCATCCGGTCCGCCGGTTCGGTCCTTCGTTCATCGCCCGTCCTCCATCGTCACGGCCGTCGCG
>MDTG01002469.1_pt1 | contig 14195 bp, 12 predicted proteins | sample 811421 | NCBI WGS metagenome assembly MDTG01 (sample SAMN05326645, study PRJNA326480) | marine metagenome | isolation source: seawater | place: Pacific Ocean: South East | collected 2011
GCTGCACTATGCAAAGCTGGCATAATTAATATATTTGCGTTTCCAACTATTTTTGAAAATGGGTAGATTTCTTTATAAATAGGATTTAGAGCTACATCTGGTTGCATCTCTCCATCAAAATCAAAGTCCACCTTTTTATTTTTAAGCAATTCTATGGCATCTCTTACATGTTTTGTATTTCTAGAGACAGGTTTTCCAAAAGTAGAATGAGATAAAAATGCGACCTTAGGCTCAAAACCAAAAAGTTTTGCTACTCTAACACAAGAAATAGCAGTATTAACTAACCTTTCAGATGAAGGAAAATCATGAACGTTTGTATCAGCAACAAGTATTGTTTTTCCTTTTGAAACTATCATAGTCATTCCAAAAATATTTTCACCTGGTCTTGCATCTACGACTTTCTTAAGTTTTTCAACAGAAGCAGCGTAATGCCTAATGTTACCTGTAACCATTGCATCTGCATCTTTACATGCAATCATTGATGATCCCCAAGCGATCCTTTCATTTCTTACAAGTCTATCGACATCTCTTTCAAGCAAACCTTCTCTTTGTAATTTTTTATACAAATATTTTGTATATTTTATTCTTTTCTCTTTATTTGTTGAATTCACAATCTGAATTTTAAAATTCTCATCAAAACCAACTTTTTTAAGTTGTTCTCTTATTCTTTTTTCACTTCCAATTAGTATGGGGGTGCCTAGCTTACTTCTATGAAATTCAATTGCAGCTTTTAGCATATTTTCATCTTCTCCTTCTGCAAAAATAACTCTTTTAGGATTTTTTTTAATTTTAGCATTAATCCCTTGCATTACAGACATTGACGGGTCTAAACGATTTATTAATTCGTCCTTATATAGATTGAAATCACTAATTTTTTTTCTCGCTACACCAGATTTGATAGCAGCTTCAGCAACTGCCGCAGGAATAACACTTATAAGTCGGGGATCAAATGTGGAAGGAATTATATAGTCTTTTCCGTACCTTGGTCTTTCACCTCCATAAGCAGCAACAACTTCATCAGGAACATCTTCTCTTGCTAATTTTGCAATTGCTTTGGCTGCAGCAATTTTCATTTTTTCATTAATTTCTTTTGCCCTCACATCTAAGGCACCTCTAAATATATAAGGGAAGCCTATCAAGTTATTTACTTGATTTGGATAATCTGATCTTCCAGTAGCTATTATTGCATCCGATCTAGTTTTTAATATTTTTTCTGGAGTAATTTCTGGATCTGGATTTGCACAAGCAAAAACAATAGGATTTTTTGCCATAGATTTTATCATTTCTGATGAAACAGTATCTTTTGCTGAAAGACCTAAAAATACATCAGCATTTTTTAAAGCTTCTTCAAGTGTTCTTTTTTTTGTATCACTAGCATGTGCAGACTTAAATTTATCTAGCTCTTTTCTTCCTTTGTAAATAACCCCTTTTCGATCGCAGACTATTACATTTTCACTTTTTACCCCTAAGCTTTTAAATAGGTCCGTACAAGCTAAAGCAGATGCACCTGCTCCATTGACAACAATCTTTACTTTATCAATTTTTTTCTTTGATATATCTAGAGCATTAATCAAAGCCGCCGATGTAATTATAGCAGTCCCATGTTGATCATCATGAAAAACAGGAATATCTAAAATCTCTTTAAGTTTTTTTTCAATAATAAAACAATTTGGAGCAGCTATATCCTCTAGATTTATTCCTCCAAAGCTACCAGCTATATTTTTTATTGTATTTATGATTTCATTTGGGTCTGAACTATCAATCTCAACATCAATAGAATCTATATCGGCAAATCTTTTAAACAGAACAGCTTTTCCTTCCATAACTGGTTTAGCTGCTAATGAGCCAAGATTACCAAGCCCCAAAATTGCAGATCCATTAGTTATAACTGCTACTAAATTTCCTTTACTAGTATAATCATAAACAGCACTGGGATTCTTTGCTATTTCTTTAACTGGTGCTGCTACACCAGGAGAATACGCCAAAGATAAGTCCCTTTTTGTGGTTAAAGGTTTAGTCGAGTTAACCTCAATTTTGCCAGACTTTCCTTTAATATGGAATTCTAAGGCTTCTTTATCTGTATAATGATCAATTTTAGATTTTTTTGTCATTAAAATTTGAGTATGTAATATAAATGAGACGAAATCACTATTAATTTTTGACTTAATTATGAACTTATTATCTTCAACATCTATTTTTGGTTTTTATACATTAATTAGCAGAATTCTAGGATACATCAGAGATATACTAATAGCAACTTTTCTTGGTGCCTCAATTTTTGCAGATGCTTTTTTTGTAGCCTTTAGAATTCCGAATACCTTTAGGAGACTTTTTGCCGAAGGTACTTTTAATGCTGCTTTTATACCGAGCTACACTTCTGAAAAAATAAAAAGTGGTGGAAAAAAATTTGCTGACGAGGTCTATACCCTTTTAACTATAATATTACTAGCTATAGTTTTTATTGTTGAAATTTTTACTCCATATTTTGTATATCTAATTGCTCCAGGATTTTATACTAACCCAGAAAAATTTAGCTTAGCGGTTGAACTCACAAGAATAACTTTTCCATTCCTAATTTTTGTAAGTTTGTCTTCTTTTTTTTCAGGTATTTTAAATTCAAATAATAAGTTTGCAGCTGCAGCTGCAGCACCTATTATTTTAAATATTGTTTTAATTTTAACTCTTTTAGCTTCATTTATATTTAATCTTAACTTTGCTAAAAATTTATCCTATGGTGTTACTTTTTCAGGAATAATACAATTAATATTTTTAATACTTTTTTGTAAAAAATACTATAAACCCTCTTTTACATTAAAATCAAAAATAAGTGATAAAGTTAAGTTCTTTTTAAAAAAACTATTGCCAAGTGTTTTTTCATCTGGTGTTACACAAGTCAATATTTTAGTTGGTACCATAATTGCTTCTTTCCAGTCAGGAGCAGTTTCCTATTTATACTATGCAGACAGAGTGTATCAGATTAATTTGGCAATCGCAGGAATTGCAGTAGGCACAGTTTCACTTCCAGTATTAGCAAAAACTTTAAAGCTTGGAAAAACAGATGAAGCTATAAAGATTCAAAATAAATCTATAGAACTATGTTTGTTACTATCTATACCCGCTTGCTTTGCTTTATTACTAGCATCAAATGAAATTATAAACGCTCTTTTTGGCTATGGTTCTTTTAATGAAGAGAGCATAGCTTTGACTGGAGCTGCTTTAAAATATTTTGGTTATGGAATACCTGCTTTTGCATTAATTAAAATACTTTCAAATTTTTTCTTTGCTAGGGATGATACCAAAACACCTTTTTATTTATCTTTGTTTAGTGTGATACTTAATGTGATTATAAGCGTTTACTATTTTAAAGAAATAGGTTTTATAATAATTCCAATAGCAACTTCGATATCAACATGGTTAACAGTAATAATTTATTTTATTTTGTTGATAAAATATGATTTTTTAAAATTAGACTCTTTTCCTTTATTTAATTTCTTGAAGATTATTTTTTCAGCAATAATTATGTCATTTATATTGTTTTATGGCTTAGATTTTTTTGAGGATAAATTTATTTATAGTAACAATTATAAGTCAATTTACCTTTTAATTATGGTAAGTTTAGCGGCAGGAATTTATTTAATGTCTTGCTACTTGTTAGGTTTATTAAAAATAAAAGATTTTAAAACAAATTAAAATGAGTAATGAAAAAAAATTAGTTTTTTCCGGTGTTCAGCCAACTGGTAATTTACATTTAGGAAATTATCTTGGAGCAATAAAAAACTTTGTTGCTTTGCAGGAAAATACAAAATGCATTTATTGTGTTGTAGATTTACATGCGATTACAGTTTTCAAGGAACCAAAAAAATTAAAACAAAATATTCTTGAAACCACTGCAAGTTTTTTAGCTGCAGGCTTAGACTCTGAAAAAAGTATTATTTTTAAACAGTCATCAGTTAGTGAACATGCCGAACTAGCCTGGATTATGAACTGTGTTGCTAGACTCGGGTGGTTAAATCGGATGACACAATTTAAAGACAAGGCAGGTACTGACAAAGAAAAAGCAAGCGTAGGTCTTTATATATATCCTAATTTAATGGCAGCAGACATCCTGCTTTATAAAGCAACACATGTTCCTGTTGGAGCCGATCAAAAACAACATCTCGAGCTATGTAGAGATATAGCCCAAAAATTTAATAATGATTTTAATTGTGATGGTTTTTTTCCATTACCTGAGCCTTTGATATTAAAAAAAATTTCCAGAGTTATGAGCCTGAGAGATGGAACAAAAAAAATGAGTAAATCAGAAGAGTCAGATTATTCGAGAATTAATCTTACTGATACTGCTGATGAAATTAAAAAAAAGATTAAAAAGGCTAAAACAGATTCATCCCCAATACCAGATTCTGAAAAAGAATTGGAAAAAAGACCTGAAGCACTTAATTTATTAAATATTTATGCCGATCTAAATCAAATTACTTTAAACAAAGTCTTAAAAGATATGAGTGGAAAAGAATTTTCTTACTTCAAAGAAAAATTATCACAAGCACTGATTGAAGTTATAGAGCCAATTGGAAAAAAAGTAAAAAGTCTGATGAATGATAAAGACTATTTAGAGGAAATTCTAAAAAAAGGTCAAGAAAAGGCTTCTAAAAAGGCTGAGGAAAACCTAAAAAAGATACGTGAAAAAATTGGTCTGTTGTAATATAAATAGTCCGTATGATACAGACAGAAAAAACACCTAATCCAGACTCTATTAAGTTTCTATCAGAGAAAATTATATCAACTATAGGAAATGAAGAATTTCACAGTAAAAACAAAGACAAGATAGATAATTCTTTTATAAAAAATTTATTAAAAGTTGATGGAATTGAATTAATTTTTCTTTCAAAAAATTATTTGACAGTTAAAAAAGATAATAAAATTTCTTGGGAAACTCTTAAACCTACAGTTATTTCACATATTAATGATTATTTTCAAAATAACGACAAACCAATTTTAGATACAAAAAAAAACAATAAAGATTTAGAAGAAGATTCTAATGAGGTTGTAAAAAAGATAAAAAAAATTCTTGATGAGAAAATTAGACCTGCAGTTTCACGAGATGGGGGCGATATAAAATTTAAGTCTTTTAATGATGGAATAGTTAAGGTAGAACTTCAAGGGAGCTGTTCAGGATGCCCTAGTTCATTAATGACTTTAAAACAAGGAGTTCAAAATTTACTTTGTCATTACGTTAAGGAAGTTAAATCAGTAGAAGCACAATAATACAATGAAAAAAAATATTAGCTATAGAGATAAATTATTAGAACTTGCAAGTATATACAGAATTTCTGAAATTAAAGTCTATACTAGGGGAAAAAAATATCTTACCACTCCTCAACTAGAACATATTTTAAAAAAAAATAAAGTTCCTATACCTACTGAGATAGACAAAAGCTTACTCGAAATACAAATAAAAAAACATATTAAACCTATTAGTAATAAATTAGGGAATTTAAGCTCAGATACAAAAAAGGGTTTTTTAAATTTTTTTCTTAGAATTTTTAAAGGAATAATTAATTTTAATTTAGCAATTTTTGATGGAATTTTATCATTTTGTTCTTTAATAAGTAAACTCACTTTAAAAGGATTAAATTCTATATATGAATTTAATTTTGAAGGAGAAAAAGCTAATAAGATAGCTACAAGTTTTGTTGTTGGAATTTTCTTTTTCTTTGTTATCGCTGTAGGCTTTAATTCTAAGGAAATAATTTTAAAAGAAGTAGTGTTCGTTGAAGAATTATTGAAAGAAAAGTTAAATTTTTCAAAGAAAAAAGATGAGATTAAAAAAAATAAAGTAAAGAAAAAAACTTCAGAAGAGCCATTAATTTCTAAAAAAAAAGAAAAGATAGCAAAAGTTCCTGAAAAAAAACCTGGTAAAAAAATTAAAAAGAAATCAGAAGAGGTCTCTGAATTTATCTTACCTGACTTAAACCTAAAAACTCATACAGTTCTAAGTTTATTTGAAGATGTGGAATATGATTTAAAAAAAGTCAGGAATGAAAAAAGAGTTAAACCAATATACTTTACACAATTTCCAAAAGATTTAGATGAAATATCTAGCATTAAACTTAAAAAAGAAACTTTTATAAAAATAGTTCTTCCCTTAGTGGTCGCAGAAAATCAAAAAATTTTAGACGATAGATCTAAACTTTTAAGTATAGTTAATAAAAAGATGACAAGCGATAGAGAAAAACTTTGGTTAAGACAAAAACTTAAAGAATATAAAGTTACAAGCGGTGACATGCTGGACTTAGAAAAAAGAATGGACATTATACCAGTGTCTATTGCTATCGCCCAAGCAGCTAAAGAAAGTGGATGGGGAACTTCAAGATTTGCTCTTGAAGGTAATGCAATTTTTGGGCAATGGACTTGGAATGGAAGAGGTATTGCACCATTAGATAGAAATAAAGAAAAAAATCATAAAATTTTAAGATTTCCTATTCTTAGAGCTTCAGTTAAAGCATATAAAAATAATTTGAATACACACAGAAGTTATAAAGAGTTTAGAGAAAAAAGATTTAAATTAAGAAAAAAAAATAAATCTATTTCAGGCTTATTTTTAATCCACTCACTCGATAACTATGCGGAAACAGGAAAAGAATATACAAAAATACTACAAAAAATTATTGAACAAAACATATTAACTGATTTTGAGAATGTAATGTTGACAAATACTGTCGAGAGGAAAGAACTAAATTTATAAATTATTTTTCTTTAACAACAAATTGCATTCCTAACCACCTCCAATAACCATTCACTTCTTGTAATGAACAATTTATTCGACCTCTTTCAGTTGTAAATTTACCTGCTAGTTTAATTTCTAATTCGTTATCATTTATAAAATTAATAACTGAATTTCTCCATTTATTTTCTTCATTAGAAAAACAATTTATTGATTTAATATTATTGATATTATTAAAAAATTTAATTTTAACTTTAGGTGGGTTAGTTGAATTATTTATATATTTTTCCTCAGGTAAAATTTCTTGATATTTAAATGGTAAAGTTTTAAGTATATTTTTAAATCTTTTTATTTCACCATACTTTTCATTTATAGGAAATCTGGGCATTGTTAATAAATCTTTCGACTCATCCGTTACCCCAGAATGTTGACCAAAGGCATATTTAAAATTTAAATCTTTAGCAATTTTTTTAAATTCAAGACTATACTCTCCAAACGGATAAGAAAAAAAAGGTGAATTATATCCAAGATTTTTTTTAAAAATTGATATGGATTCTTTTAGATCATCTTTGATTTCCTGAGGTGTTCTATCAACTAAGTATTCGTGAGTGTGGCTGTGATTGCCAATATGAACAAATTCTTCTTTAGCAATTTCTCTTATTTGATCCCAACCCATATAATTATTTTTTCCAACCTCACGTGTACTTACGAATAAAATAAAAGGTATTTTTTCCTTTTTTAAAATTGGCCATGCATTTTTATAAAAAGATGAATAACCATCATCAATAGTTAATAAAACCTTTCTTTCTAATTTTTTTGTTTTAAGATCGGTTTCAAAATCTTTTGGGTCGACAAAATTCAATTTTTCATTTTTAATTAACTCTATATGCTTTTTAAATTCGCCCATTCTAATATTTGTAGACGGGTATTTATTTTCATCAAATCTATGGTACATAATTGTAATAATTCCGTAATCTTCAAAACTGTTAGATGAAGAATAAGAATTTTTCGTGTACATTAAGCTAATAGTAAAAAAAAATATGATAAAAGATTTTTTAATAATTAATTGCATTGGTAAAAATAATTCAATTGGTTTAAGAATAAATAATAATTTTTTTATCAAAAAATTTCAAACTAATATTAAAAGTAACGAAAACCTTATTAGTAATATACTCGATTTTTTTGAAGAAAAAAATGTTAGTGTTGATAAGCACTTTTCAGTATTAGTAAATATTGGTCCTGGGAGTTTTTCAGCAATAAGGATCTCTTTATCAGTCGCTAAAGGTATTAAAATATCAAAAGGAGCCAATGTTTATGGATTTACAGATCGTGATTTAGCTTCATTTAACATGAAAAATATTGAATTATTAATTCAAAAAAATTTAATAGAAAATAATTTGATTAAACCGGTATATTTAAGTTAAATTATACAAATTATGAATAGTATAGAAGAAAAGTGTAAAAAAATTGGAGTGAGACTAACTGAGCAAAGAAAGGTAATAGTTGAAGTTATGTCCAAAGCTAAAGACCATCCAGATGTTGATGAACTTTATAAGAGAGCTAATCAAGTTGATAATAAAATTAGTATAGCAACAGTCTATAGGACTGTAAAACTTTTAGAAGAATGTGGAATTCTTGAAAAACATGATTTTAAAGGAAGAAAGGCTAGATACGAAAAGTCTCCCGACGAACACCATGACCATTTGATAGATATCAACAGCGGTGAAATAGTAGAGTTTGTTGATAAAGATATTGAAGAATTACAAAATAAGGTTGCAAAAAAATTAGGCTATAAACTTGTGGATCACAAATTGGAATTATACGGTTCAAAAATTCAAAAATAAATTGCCAAAAAAAATATTTATTAAAACTTTTGGTTGTCAAATGAACGAATACGATAGTGATCGTATCGCTGACCTCGCAAAGCATGCAGGATATATTTCAACTAAAAATATTTCAGAGACTGATTGCTACGTTTTGAATACTTGTCACATTAGAGAAAAGGCTACGAATAAAGTCTATCATGATGTTGGAAGATTAAAAAAAGAATTCAGAAATAAGAAAAAACCAATATTACTTGTAACTGGTTGTGTTGCCCAGGCAGAAGGCGATGAAATGCTAAAAAGAGAGAAGTATATAGATGGAGTCATTGGACCACAGTCTTATCATGAGATTCCAAATATTATAAAAGATATTGAAAAAAATAAAACCAAAATTAATAGTACTGAATTTGAAGTAATAGAAAAATTTGATAAACTTAATCTTGTTAAGAACAATAATAAAAAAATTTCATCTTTTCTTACGATTCAAGAAGGTTGTGATAAATTTTGTCACTTTTGTGTAGTTCCATATACACGAGGACCAGAATATTCAAGGTCATTTGATGAAATTATATCTGAAGCTAAACAACTAATTAAAAATGGAACTAAGGAAATAACTTTAATAGGGCAAAATGTTAATGCTTATAAATTTCAAAAATATAGACTTTCAAATTTAATTTATGAGCTAAATAGCTTTCATAAACTTGAAAGAATTAGATATATGACCTCTCATCCCAGAGATATGACTGAAGACTTAATAAACACATATCAAAAGTGTAAGAAATTAATGCCATTACTTCATTTACCTGTTCAAAGTGGCTCATCAAAAATATTAAAACTTATGAACAGAAAACATAACATCGAAGATTATTTGAAAATTATAAATAGATTAAAAAAACAGAATCCAGAAATTGAATTTTCTAGTGACTTTATAATAGGTTATCCTGGAGAAACAGAAGAAGATTTTAATGAGACTATTGCTTTAATGAAAAAAGTCGAATTTATAAATTCTTACTCATTTGTTTACAGTCCAAGACCAGGCACTCCAGCAGCAAATTTGAAAGAGATAGACAAAGAATTAGCAAAAGAAAGACTAAAAATTTTTCAAAAAATTTCTGATGAAATTAATAAAAATAAAAAGAAAAAACTTCTAAAAAAAGAAGTAGAAGTTTTATTTGAAAATAAAATGAAAAATCAAAATAAGTATTTTGGAAGGGACAAGTATTTAAACTCTGTCGTAGTAGATAGTAGTGATGATTTGAGAGGAAAATTTTTCAAAGTAAAGATTGATGATTTTAATCATAGTACTTTGTTTGGAAAAATCTTAATGTAAATTATGTCTGAAATAAGCAAAATAGAAAAAAATTTTTTAATTAAAAAGATAGACAAGGAGACTATGAATATTCAAATTTTAGACAATAATATACTCATGTCTATTGTTGGAGAATTTAATTCTAACTTATTAGAGCTTGAAAAGTTTACTAAGACTAAAATTTTCTTTAGAGGGAATTCAATTACAATAAAAGGTAGAAGCAACAGCACTAATCAAGCTTGTGAAGCTATAAAATTCTTAATAAACAAATTTCTTTTAACTAATATAATTGAAAAAAATGATATAATTTTATCTGTGAAAAAAAATATAGATTTTATAGACTCATCAAACGTACAAAGCTTAGATCAGCTAATCAAAACGCCAAGAAAATCAGTGATGGCAAGATCAAAAAGGCAATCTGAATACATAAAAGCATTAAAAGAAAACGATATTATAGTTGCTTTAGGACCTGCCGGAACTGGAAAAAGTTTTCTAGCAGTTTCAGTAGCAATTACACTTTTGATGGAAAAAAAAGTTGAGCGTGTAATCCTTTCCAGACCCGCAGTAGAAGCAGGAGAAAAACTTGGTTTTCTTCCTGGGGACATGAAGGATAAAGTTGATCCTTATTTAAGACCTTTATATGACGCGCTATATGACTTGTTTGGTTTTGAAAAGATACAAAGAAAAATAGAAACAGGGGAAATAGAAATAGCCCCCCTAGCTTTTATGAGAGGTAGAACATTAAAAAACTCTTTTGCAATCTTGGACGAAGCACAAAATGCAACTTCAACGCAAATAAAAATGTTTTTAACTCGAATAGGAGAAAATTCTAAATTAGTCGTTAACGGAGATCCTTCACAAATTGATTTAATTCAAAAATCACATTCAGGCTTAAAAAAATCACAAAAAATATTAGATAAGATTAAGGAAATCAAAATTATAGAATTTGATCATAAAGACGTTGTCAGACATCCATTAGTTTCTAAAATTATAAAAGCTTATCAAAAAAATCTTGATGATTAGAATTAATGTTGTTATTCAAAATAAAATTTCACTAAGAAACATTAAAAAGCCTGAAAAATATTTAAGTAAAAGAATAAAAATATTAGGAAATAAGATTAGTTTTTTAAAAAAAGGAAAGTTTGATTTTACTTTATTATTGTCAGGAAATAGAAGAATTCAAGATTTGAATAAAAAGTATAGAAAAAAAAATAAAATTACTGATATCTTATCTTTTCCATTTTATGAGCAAAAAGTTTTAAAAAATCTAATGAAAAAAAAGGATCATATATATTTAGGTGATATAATAATTAATGTTAATAAAATTAAAGATAAATCTAATAAAGAAAAATTTAAATTAAATTTTGACAAACTATGGGTACATGGACTCATTCACTTATTCGGATATCGCCATAAAATGAATAAAGATTTTTATAAAATGAAAAATTTAGAGGATAAATTTTTAAATTTGATCCAATAAATGCTACAAAAAATTTTGAATAATAGGATTATTTTAATTTTTATTTTTCCATTTTTTTTGGGAATTGTTTCAGTTTTTAGTTTTCAACCTTTTAACTTAACTTTTATAAATTTTTTCATAATTTCATCTTTATTTTTAATTCTTAGTTATGTTAATAAGAGATCAAGAAATATTTATAGAAAAAAGCCTTATCTAAAAAATTTATTTTATGTGGGATATCTTTTTGGGATTGGTTTTTTTCTTTCTGGAACACATTGGATTTCTTATTCACTTACATTTGATGAAAATTTAAAAATATTAATACCCTTTTCAATAATATTGATTCCTTTATTTTTAGGGCTTTTTTTTGGTTTTGCATCTTTATGCTCCGGACCTTTTATCAAAAATAATTATTCATCTTTTTTTTTATTTTGTTTAATTTTTTCCTCTGTAGATTATTTTAGGGGAAATATTTTGTCAGGCTTTCCATGGAATTTATGGTCTTATTCTTGGTCCTGGTGGGTTGAGATAATTCAAGTTTTGAATCCAATCGGTCTTTATGCTTTTAATTCAATCTCAATAGCCTTTTTTTGCTCTCCTGTGATTTTATTTTTTAAGAATAAGTATAAATATTTGATTTTTTCAATTTTCCTATTAATTTTTTTTTCATTCTTTATCTATGGGTCATTTAAAATTAACAGTGATCATCAAGCAATAAAAGAAAATAAACTCACTACAAATATTAAAATAATCTCACCTAATTTTAAAATGAGATATATTCATACTGAAGAGGAAATAAAAGAAACAATTAAAAAAGTTGTAAGATATAGCGATCCCAATCCTAATAAGAAAACTATCTTTTTGTGGCCCGAAGGAATATTTGCTGGTGTTTACTTAGAAGATTTAAAAGAATTTTCAAATTTTTTCAGTAAAAACTTTTCTGAAAAACATCTAATAATTTTTGGAATTAATACTCAAGATGAACTAAAAGAAAAATCCTATAATAGTCTTATAGCTGTCAATAATAGATTTGAAGTGCTTTATAAATATAACAAAAAAAAACTTGTTCCATTTGGTGAATTTCTACCTCTTGAGTTTTTACTTGAAAAATTTGGTCTAAAAAAAATAACTTATGGATATGGTTCTTTTTCAGCAGGAAAAAATCAAGATAATTTTAAATATAATAATTTAAATATTCTTCCATTGATCTGTTATGAGATTATTTTTCCAAATCTAATACAATATTCTAACAATAAAACTAATATTGTTATGAATATTTCTGAGGATGCATGGTTTGGTGACTCTATAGGACCACAACAACATTTTACAAAAGCAATTTTTAGATCCATAGAGAGCAATACTTATTTAGTTAGATCAGCAAACAAAGGTATTAGCGCCTTCATTAATAGTAACGGTATAGTAGTAAAAAGATTAGGACCAAATGAGGCTGGCAATATAGAATTAAATGTACCATTAATTAACAACAATTTTAAAAATAAAAATGATTTGATATTCTTTATACTTTTATTTACATATACAATTATCTTTTTTACTTTTAGAAATAAATTTAATGACTGACAGAAATTATTTATTTACGAGCGAGTCTGTTTCTGAGGGACACCCAGACAAAGTTTGCGACCGTATCTCCGATATGATTGTGGACACTTATTTATCAAAAGAACCTCATGCTAGAGTAGCATGTGAAACTCTCACAACTACGAATAAAGTAGTTTTAGCAGGAGAAGTACGTGGACCAAAATTTAATAATGATCAACTAGTTGAAAAAGTTAGAGATGCTATTAAAGATATTGGATATGATCAATCAGGATTTAGTTGGAAGACTGCTGATATACAAACTCATTTACATGAACAATCGACAGATATAGCTATGGGTGTGGACTCCAAGGGAAACAAAGATGAAGGCGCTGGAGATCAAGGTATTATGTTTGGTTATGCTTGTACAGAAACTAAAGATTTAATGCCTGCTCCAATTCATTTTTCACACAGCATACTTAGACTAATGGCAGAAGATAGAAAAAAAGGTAATCTAAAAGGAATTGAACCAGACTCTAAAAGCCAAGTAACTATGTTATACGAAAATAACAAACCTCAGAAAGTTACTTCAGTAGTCATATCTACTCAACATTCAAAAGATTTAAATCAAGAGCAAGTTAGGGAATTGGTTTCTCCATATATAAAGAAATCTATACCAGAAAATTTTCTAACAGATCTCGATGAAAAAAATATTTATATAAATCCAACAGGTCAATTTATAATTGGTGGACCTGACGGTGATACTGGCCTGACAGGTAGAAAAATTATTGTTGATACTTACGGAGGAGCTGCACCTCATGGAGGAGGAGCTTTTTCAGGAAAAGACCCAACTAAAGTTGATAGATCTGCAGCATATGTATCAAGATATCTAGCAAAAAATATTGTTGCAGCAGGAATTTCTGATAAGTGCTTAATTCAACTTGCGTATGCTATTGGCGTATCAAAACCTTTGTCAATTTATATTAAACTTGCTGATCAAGATAAGGAAAAAATCGATAAAGTAACTAAAACTATAGAGGAAAACTTTGATCTATCTCCAAGAGGTATTAGAGAACTTCTGGGCTTGAACAAGCCAATATATGAAATTACATCTGCATACGGTCATTTTGGAAGAAAACCTACTAACAAAGGTGAGTTTTCTTGGGAAAAAACTGACAAAATTGATATTTTTAAACTGTAAACTTGAAAAAACACATAATATTTACTAAATAGTAGTCTAAGACTGTAATATTTGAAAATGGGCTTTAGCCCATTTTTTTTTGGAAGTAATAAAAAAAATACGATGTTAAATAGAGGATTAGATAAATTAGAACTATTAAGAATAGTAGA
>MDTG01129659.1_pt1 | contig 14195 bp, 15 predicted proteins | sample 811421 | NCBI WGS metagenome assembly MDTG01 (sample SAMN05326645, study PRJNA326480) | marine metagenome | isolation source: seawater | place: Pacific Ocean: South East | collected 2011
ACAAAACTTATTGTTTACATTATTAACTTTAAGATAAACATTTTTTGATATGAATCTTAATTTTTTATTTCTTAACAAAGCACCTGGTAATAGGCCAGTTTCAATTAGTATTTGAAAACCGTTACAAATTCCTAGAACTAAACCACCTTTTTCTGCATGCTTAATAACATCATTAATAATTTTTGATTTACTAGCAATACATCCAGTTCTTAGGTAATCTCCGTAAGAAAATCCACCAGGTAAAACAACTAAATCAGATTTGGGCAAATCGCTTTCATCATGCCAAACCATTTCATTTTTAATTTGGAATTTTTTTAAGGCAACAGATATATCTCTATCACAATTTGAACCAGGAAAAACAATTACTGCTGACTTCATTATTTAAGATTTATAGTAAAATCCTCAATTATAGAGTTTGCTAACAGTTTTTTACAAATTTCTTCCATAATATTTTTTGCGTTTTTCTCATTTGTTTCATCTATTTCAATTTCAAAATATTTACCCTGTCTAACATTATTTATATTTTTATATCCCATATTTTTTAAGGTTTGATTTACAACTTTACCTTGGGGGTCAAGTACATCTTTTTTTAATGTGACTATTGCTGATATTTTCAATTTACTTCTTTTTAAGGATTACTGCTTTAGGTTTACCAAATTTAACTTCACTGATATTTGTTTCCTCATGCATTATTCCAAGTCTTCTGGCAACTTCCTGATATGCTTGAATTATGTTTCCTAGATCTTTTCTAAATCTATCTTTGTCTAATTTTTTTTCACTAACAACATCCCAAAGTCTGCAAGTGTCAGGACTAATTTCATCTGCCAATACTATTTCCTTTTTTCCATTTATATCGATTCTTCCAAATTCAAGTTTAAAATCAACCAATTTAATCCCAACTCCTCTAAACATTCCTTGCATAAAATCATTAATTCTTAAGCAGTGTTTTTTTATTAAGTTTAGTTCTTCTTCTTTTGCCCAATTGAACTCAATAATATGTTCCTTTGCAACCAATGGATCGCCCAGATCATCATTTTTATAACTATATTCTAATAATGGTTTTGAAAGAACAGTTCCATCTGCAATCCCTAATTTTTTAGTCAATGAACCAGTAGCAATATTTCTAACAATAAATTCTACAGGGATTATTTCAACTAACTTAACGAGTTGTTCTCTCATGTTTAATCTTTTAATCAAATGTGTTTTAATACCAATTTGATTAAGGTTATTTAATATATGTTCAGATATTCTATTATTTAAAACACCTTTTCCTTCTACCGTCGATTTTTTTAAGTTATTAAATGCTGTGGCGTGATCTTTAAAATGTTGTATTGCTGTTCCTTTTTCAGGACCTTCATAAATAATTTTTGCTTTTCCTTCGTAGAGTTTTTTACCTTTATTCATTTTTATTTAAAAATCCTTTTATAAATTATATTAATTTTACTTGTATGATAATTTAGATCAAACATCTTACCTATGTCTTTATTAGAAATTTTTTTATTAATCAATGGGTCATTAATCAAACTTTCATAAAAAGGTATATTTTTTCTCCATGACTTTTGAGCATTTTTTTGAACTATTTTGTATGCCTTTTCCCTAGAAAAGCCATGTCTTGTTAGTTCAAGCATTATTCTTTGTGAAAATATTAATCCATTAGTTATATTAAGATTTTTAATCATTTTTTTAGGATAAACATTCATATTAGATAAAATATTTTTTAATCTACTTAAGGCAAAATCTAGCGTGATAGTGGAATCTGGCCCTATATTTCTCTCAACGCTAGAATGGGAAATATCTCTTTCATGCCAAAGAGAAATATTTTCTAAAGCTGGGACAACATACGATCTTACCATTCTTGCTAAACCAGTTAAATTTTCACTTAAAATAGGATTTCTTTTATGAGGCATTGCTGAGGAACCTTTTTGTCTTGATCCAAAAAATTCTTCTACTTCTTGAAGTTCAGTTTTTTGCAAATTGCGTATTTCTGTAGCTACTCTCTCTACAGAGCCTGCGATGATTCCTAGAACAGAAAAATAATAAGCATGTCTATCTCTTGGAATAACTTGCGTCGATATTGGCTCAACTTTTAAGCCTAATTTCTTAGCTACGTAAACTTCAACTTTAGGATTTACATTTGCAAACGTTCCAACAGCTCCTGAAATACAGCATGTAGAAATTTCTTCAATAGCCGAAGCTAATCTTTTTTTATTTCTTTTAAATTCTTCATAAAAACTGGCAAGTTTTAGACCAAAAGTTGTAGGCTCAGCATGAATACCATGACTTCTGCCTATGCATATAGTGTTTTTGTATTTAATTGATTTTTGTTTTAGAACTTTTAAAATCTCATCCAAGTCTCTATTTAAGATTTTTCCAGATTGAAGTAGCTGTATATTAAAGCAAGTATCTAATATATCTGAAGAAGTCATCCCTTGATGTAAAAATTTTCCTTCATTTCCAACTTTTTCAGTTATAGATGTGAGAAAAGCAATAACATCATGATGTACTTTACTTTCAATCTTATGAATTCTTTCTATATTAATTTTTGCTTTTCTTTTTACTTTTGAAGAAACACCTTTTGGAATAATTTTTAGTTTTTCCATTGCCTGTGCTGCAGCAACTTCAATATCTAACCAAATTTTATATTTATTTTTTTCGTCCCAAATTTTTTTTATTTCATCTCTAGAATATCGTTCTATCATATAGAATAAGGAGGTTGTTTATAATTTTTTTTTGATTCTGTAAATATTTCAACTCCATCTTTAGTTACTCCAATTGTATGTTCAAATTGTGCCGAAAGAGATTTGTCTTTTGTTACGGCCGTCCAGCCATCCTTCAACATTTTGGTGTAATAAACGCCTTCATTAATCATTGGTTCTACAGTAAAAACCATACCAGCTTTTAGTTTCATACCTTCACCTTTTTTACCATAGTGTAATATATTTGGAGGTTCATGAAATATTTTTCCTATTCCGTGTCCACAGAAGTCTCGAACAACAGAAAAACCTTTTTTTTCTACGTATGACTGGATTGACTCACCGATATCTCCTAAATGCACGCCATCTTTAATAATAGAGATAGCATTCATCATAGATTCATAAGTAGTTGACACAAGATTTTTACTTTTTATTGAAACATCGCCTACAAAAAACATTCTACTAGTATCACCATGCCATCCATTTACAATTGCAGTAACATCTATATTCAATATATCGCCTTCTTTTAAGTATTTATTTGAAGGGATTCCGTGGCAAACAATATGATTAGCAGAGGTACAACAAGATTTAGGGAAACCTCTATAAAAAAGTGGAGCAGAATAACCATTGTTGTCTCTTATAAATTCGTAACAAATTTTGTCTAACTTATCTGTAGCGGTGCCAGGTTTAACATATGGAGTGACTTCGTCTAATGCTGCTGCCGCCAAGCTTCCAGCAATTTTCATTTGGTCAAAAGATTTATTTTGATCAGATATCATAAGTTATTTTTTTATTAATCTTAATTTCTTTATCATTTAATTTACAATCATAACAAAGAATATTTACTTTATTTTTTAAAGCTTTAATAAAAGCAATTTTATACTCCTCATCTATATCTTTCGCAATTTTAAAAGATTTACAATCATCTCTTTGTATTAAATATAGAATATAGCTTTCAAAACCCTTTTTTTTAGCATTTATAAGTTCATTTAAATGCTTTGTACCACGAGATGTTATAGAATCTGGAAACTCTGCTATTTTGGGTTGCCTAGATAAAGTAACATTTTTAACTTCCAAAAAACATTTTTTAGTATTATTTGAAATCATAAAATCAAATCTTGTATGATCAGAATATTTAACTTCAGTCTTAATATTTGTATATTTATCTAGCTCTGGTATTTTTTTCAAATTTAAAGCTTCAAGCACTATTTTGTTTGATATATGTGTATTTACACCTACTAAAGTTTTTTCTGACTGAATAATTTCTACAGTATATTTTAATTTTCTTTTTATGTTGTCAGATGTTGAAAAATAAACTTTATTTCCTTTATTTAATAAACCCATCATTGAACCAGAGTTAGGGCAATGTGCAGTAATAATTTTGTTTTTATACTTAATATCAGCAAAAAATCTTTTATATCTTTTTATTAAAGTTCCTTGTAATAATGCATCTTTAAATTTCATAAGATATAATTAATATCAAAATATGAATAAAGCTAATACAAAATTAAATGCAGCCATTATTATAATAGGAAATGAAATCTTATCTGGAAGAACACAAGATACTAATGTTAAAACAATTTCTCTTTGGCTAGGTAATCTTGGTGTAAGACTTGACGAAGTAAGGATTATACCGGACGAAGAAAAAATAATAATAAAAACTATTAATGAAGCGCGAAAAAAATTTAAATATATATTCACAACAGGAGGAATTGGACCTACTCATGATGATATAACTTCAAAATCTATTTCTAAAGCTTTTAAAGTAAAATATTCATATCATCATGAAGCTTATGAAATATTAGAAAATTATTATGGAAAAGATAAATTTAATAAAGGCCGTAAAAAAATGGCAAAAACTCCTTTAGGGGCTTCTTTAATTTATAATCCATCAAGCGCAGCACCAGGATTTTTCATAAAAAATGTTTTTTGTTTACCAGGAGTTCCGTCTATACTTAATTCTATGTTAGGCGGTTTAGAAACAAAAATTATTGGAGGCAACCAAATTTTAACTAAATCGCTAAGTATAAGAACTGTAGAAAGTGAAATTTCAATACCTTTAGAAAAAATCCAAAAAAAATTTAAAAAAGTAGAAATTGGTAGTTATCCTTTTTTTAGACTTGGAAAAGTTGGTGTTTCTATAGTAATTAGATCTATTGATAAAAAAAAAATTGACCACTGCTATAAAGAAATTGTAAGTTTTTTAAAAAAAAGAAAAATTGATATTATAGAGAAAAAATAGTTATGCAGTATTATTTTGCCTACGGTAGTAATTTACATCATACACAAATGAAAAAGAGATGTCCCAAGTGTCGTTATATAAAAAAACATATTCTTTATGGTTATCAATTAGCCTTCAGAAGTAAGTATGGCGCTTGCGATATAGAAAAAAGAACAGGAAAAAAAGTTTACGGAGCATTATATGTAATTTCAAAATGTGCAGAAAAAAGATTAGATGTTTATGAGGAATATCCAACTTTATACAAAAAGATTTACTTTAATTATAAGGGAAATAAAGTGATGACATATACTATGGTCAGGAAAACTAAGTTAGTTCCTCCAACTACACGTTATCTTAATATCGTTAAACAAGGATATAAAGACTGTAAACTTAATATTAAGAGCTTAAAAATTGCTTTGCAGCCTGTAGAACATCTTCAACGCTAATATCAGAAACGTCTTTCGAATTATAAATTCTTTTACTGTCCAAAATCTTAGAGTTTTTATATTTAGGGGCAAATTTTTTAGAATTGGTTGGCCCAAACAATGAAATTATTGGAACTTTACTTAACCCGAGCATATGCATAATTCCATTATCAATTGTTATAGCCAAATCAAGTCTTGTTCCAAGACAGGTAACCAAAGCAGGAGACTCTAGAAGGGTTTCATGCTCAGGAAACAACCCTGCAGGAATTGAATTTTTAATTTTATTTTTTAATTCTTGATATTTTTTTTCAATAAAAAAAACTGGAATTTTATTATTTTTAACTAATTCTTCAGATAATTTTATCACTTTATTTAAAGGCCATTCTTTTTTTCTATAGACATTACCTTGAGTTAAGGAAAATCCTATATAATTTTTATCTGGTAACAATCTTATAGATTCTTCAAAATATTTTTTTGAAATATTTTTTATATCATAATCTGTTGTTTTTAGATCAGAGCAAAATTCTTTAATAGGACGACCTAATCTAGAACAAAATATATTATTGAAAGTAGTCGAATAAAAAGCTTTTGAAGGAATTTGTTTTAAAATAATTGTATTTCTTAATTTTGATTGGCAATCTACAATTAGGTCAAATTCATTTAATTTTAGTTTAGAAAATTCTTTTTTTACTTCAAACAAGTGTCTCCATCTAAAACCAAAGTACTTTAATCCTAAGTTTAAACTTTTTATTTTAATATTATATTCTTTTAGTTTTCCCGAATAATGATTTTCGTGGGCACCCAAGTAATAGATTTCAGATCTTTCAAAAAGTTTTTCTAAGGAGAGAATTAAAGGAAACAATTGAATAGAGTCTCCAATCCCGCCACCTGAATTATATATGAGTATTTTTTTAATCATTTATCGACTATATAATTTACTTTTATGGTGTTATAAATTAAAAAAGGCATTTTTAAGGAAATATTGATTATAAACTACAATTCTAATGATTAGAAAAAAAATAGGTACTTTGAAAGATTTGGAAAAGTTTAATCAATTTTCTCGCTGGGTGAATAATCACGATATATTGATATACAAAATGGGAAATGATATTTGTGGCATTTCAAATATATGCCCACATTTCGGTGGACCAATAGGGTATCATGAAATTAAAGTAAGTAATGGGATAAAAGTTTTTACGTGTCTGTGGCACAACTTACAATATTCTATCGAAACAGGACAATGCACAACACAGAAAAAGTTTTGTCTCAGAAAATATAAAGTAGAAGTTGTTAATAATGAAATATTTGTATATATAAATTAAAATGCCTAAAACATATTTGACCTCAACATCAACTGCAATGTCAAATTTTCCAAAAAAACTTTTAATTTGGAATTATTGGGATCACGAACATGTAGTTGGTACACATTTTGAACATTACAAAAAAGTAAAAATAACATTTGAAAATGAAAATGAATGTCATTCAGAAAGATGGGCCAAACTTCCTTATTTTCCTTTTTACATAAAATCTTCTGATGTACTTATTCTAAAGAACGAAAATGAAATGGAAGTACTTCACACGACATTGTTTAAATTGATCAAGTGTAAGCAAGTTTTTCTTTTTAATGAAAAAGAGGAAAACAAATGCGAAGTGACTAGAAAAGATTTTTTAGAAATTCCAAAATTCTTAAAATTTCTACAGCCAATCTTTGATAAACTGATGAAAAAATGGTTTGTCGATGTTTGGGAGGAAGACATGCCTATGAGAGAAAGAAGACTTAAGGTTTGGAAGTTGGGATTTAAAGATTTTCAAGGCATCGACTATATAAACGACCCAAACACAAAAGGAAATGATAACACAAACAGAAAGTATCAATTAGAGTTACCAATACCCAAAATTACTCATATAAACAAAAATAAAAAAAATAAAATTTTTAAAAGATTATTTAATAAAAGTAAGCACGTTGGTTATGGCTTGCCCGATCTGTAATAGTAATAAAAAAGATTTTACAATTAGAGTTAGAGATTTTGAATATAATATTAAGTATTACGCACAATATGCACAGTGTAGTTTCTGCAATTCTTTGTATAGAAACAAACCAAAAAAAATAAATAGAAATCTATCTAAAATCCTATATTCCTCAAAAAATTATTTACCCATAAAAGGAAATCACATATATGATTTTTTAAAAATATTGTTAGCAAAATATGAGAAAAGTATAATTTTGAGCAAATTAAATGGTACATTTCTAAATAAAAAAAAAACAATATTAGATATAGCTTGTGGAAAAGGTTATTTAGTTAAAGAATTTTCAAGTAATAAAATATTTAATTGTTACGGAATAGATGTAAATGTTGCTACTAAAAATGTTTCGAATATAGAATTTATTAAATCCTCATATAAAAACACTACCCTTATAAAAAAAGTAAGGGCAGATTTAATAATTATCAATAACTTTATAGAACATATTGATGACTTAAATATAATTAAGAAAATTATTGCAAAAATGAAAAAAGGATCATCATTAGTTATTTTAACGCCAGATGGAAATTCAAATGGTAAAAAGTATTTCTCAGAATATTGGTCAGGCTATCACTCACCAAGACATAAAACTATTTTTAATTATAAAAGTATTAAATTCTTTTTAAAAAATAACAATAAAATAAAAACAACCCATTTTAAAATTTACGATCCTTTTACAAACTTAATTTCAATAGTTAATGCAATTAAATATGGTTGCATCAAATTAAATATATTTGAAATACTTAGAGCTTTAACTTTTATTCCATTCATTTTTGTAGATATATTTAATAAAAACAGAATCTTTACCTTAGTAAAAAAAATATAAAGAAAGAAAGTAGAAGTTGTTAATAATGAAATATTTATATATAAACAAAATAAATAATGCCCTCGTGGTGAAATTGGTAGACACAAAGGACTTAAAATCCTTGCCCTTTTGGGAGTGCCAGTTCGAGTCTGGCCGAGGGCACCAAAAATGGAAAAAAATATGAAAATAATAATTTATTTATTTGCTTTTTTTATATTCTTTAACCCGGCGTATGGTAAAGAGCTGCATATAGATTTTAGCAATGAAGGGATGAAACTTTTAAAGAAAAAAGGTTTAGGAAAGAAAACTATTTATACTAATGGTAAAGATGAGAATGGCTATTATTTAAAAGCTGTTGCAGAATCAAGCGCAACTGGCTTAGGCATTGAGATTAAAAACAAAGACCTTCTAAATGAGATGCCGTATCTAAATATTACTTTTAAAATTGAACAAGATTTTACAAATATTGATCAAACAACTAAAAAAGGTCATGATTGGGCCGCTAGAGTTATGATAGGTCATGGAAAAAAGTTGGGTGCTAAACTTTTAAGCTTATCTCATTCATCGTTCTTAGAAGAAGGATTCTTACAACAAAGTCCATGGACAAAGGGCAGCAGAGATTATGTTATTTCTAATGATAAAACAGGTGAGTGGCACACTCGTAAAATAAATGTAAAAGAATTATTAGAAAAAACTCATAATATTTCATTTACGAACTTTCTAGCTATATTTACAGATTCAAATAATTCAAAGCAAAAAATTATTGCTTATTATCGAGATATATATTTTAGCGATAATTAAATTTTAGGAACTTTTTTGAAAGCTTCAGGAAACTAGATAACTTGCTTTCTTAATTGTTCAATTTTAATCTTTTTATGCAAGCTATTATTATGGTCATATAATAATTTAAATATTATTGATTTATCAACTTTTATATTAACACTTCTAATATTACGAACTTCTATATTATCAGCAACAACACTTACTGGCCTTTTTTTTATGTTCATATTTTTTATGTTAATTGATTGAGAAAATGAAACAACTTTACCTTTCCATCTGCGTGGACGAAAAGGACTGATTGGAGTAATTGCAATTTTATTACTATTTAAAGATAAAATCGGACCATGAACCGAAAGATTATAGGCTGTACTTCCTGCAGGAGTAGAAATTAAAACACCATCAGACACTAATTTTTTAATTAAAATTTTCTTTCCGCACATAATTTTGAGTGCAGCTGTTTGCCTACTTTGTCTTAATAAGGAAATTTCATTAATTGCTATAGCTTTTTTCTTTATGTTTTTTTTTGTAATAACATTCATAGAAAGAGGAGAAACTTTAATTTGTTTAGATTTATTTATCCTTTTGACAAGTTTTTTTAAATCAAATTTGTTCATTAGAAACCCAAACGTACCCTTATTCATTCCATAAAACGGTTTTTGAAATTTTTGATATTTTTTTAAAGATTGCAGCATAAAGCCATCTCCCCCAATAACAACAATTACATCAGAATTTTTTGGAGAAAAATGGGTATATTTTTTAAATATATTTTTTCTTAAAGATTTATTTTTAATTGTTTTATCAATTACAAAATGTAATTTTTTAATAATCATTTAAGTAATTTTTCTTATTCATTCAAAATTATTATAAAGTTGGTGCCCCCACACGGACTCGAACCGCGAACCTACTGATTACAAATCAGTTGCTCTACCAATTGAGCTATAGGGGCTAATTTAACTTTTAGATATAGCATAAAATAAGCAAAAATGAAGTCTTAAGTATTAAGCCTTCTTTGATTCTTTTTATCTTCATAAGAGAGAACATGAAGTAAACTAGATTTAGGTCTTACAAAATCGATTGCAGCATAATAAAAATCATTATCATCAGCTTTAGAAAATCTTCTTTTGAACCCTTTTATTACTGAAATTCTTGTATCATCTAATAAAAATCTAATTGTTTTTGACGGCATCTTGAAATCTTGTAAGGATTTTTTAAATTTACTTTTTCTCCAATTAATTACATCAAATGATAAGTCAAGTGGTTTTCTTTCACTTATATTTTTTAAATCAATACGCTCTCTTTCTGCCAAACTAATTAGTGAACTAGCAAGATTTTGATTTTCTTTTGTTAAATCGTTTTTAATTATTTCATTAAGGTGATGTAGCAAAACTGGTTTTACCCAGGCTGATTCTTGATATATTAGCCTAGCTCCTAGATTTACGTTAATTCGAGAAGGTTCACCTACGTCGTTACCATTTTTTTCAAAAATTTCTTTTGTTTTTGCAACAACTTCATCACGGCTGTTGTGTAACTCCCCCTCAACAGCTTTTTTAAAATCATCTAAGAATTTTAAATAACCCTTAGGCCATTTTAGATTTCTGTCAGGTTTTACAAATTTTGAAAAGAAATCAGATAAAGGTATATTTTGGTATCTAATAAATTGAAAAAACCATTTTTGAAAATTTAGAGAAAAAACGGCATAGAACATAAAATTTAAACTTCGTATTTCTAAAAAATCTTCATATGAAAATGTATCTGTTGAAACAACAACTTCTTCATGTTCTGCAATAAAATTCCCATCATGCTTACCATAATTTGTTCCTAGAGGGCGAAACTTTGTTTTAATATTGAATTTTTTTCTATGGTCAGGTCTATTTAGCTCAATTCCATCCATTATAAAAAGATTATTACAAAGAACCGAGTCAAACCCACGATTAATTGATCTATTTAATAAATCAACAAAGTTATTTCTATTTTCGTAAGGCATTCCAAAAATTAATTCTGTAGTAGTGGGTATGCCTAAATTACTAGCCCAATTTATAGCACTATCAATCTCTTCTTCTGTTACATTACGTCTGTTGATAGCTTTAAGAGTTTCAGGATTTTCTGTTTGTAAAGATAAAGTTAAACCATATTGATTTATATCACCTAGCACTTCAATTACAGATCTTGAAGTTTGTGTAAATCTTTTGTCGTTATAGAAGAAAACACTTTGAGGAAAGTTAAAGTTTTCTCTGCATTTTTTTATTTCTTCAGCTATTAACACATCACGTTCCAATATTCCGAAATTTTCATCAGCCATATACATTGTATGATGAGGTCTGTCGGCATACTTTTTTGAAACATAACGTAATTCTTCTTTAACTTGTTCTAAAGGATAACCTCTTAGCTTTCCTCTTGTTTTTCCAGAAACACAGAATGCACATGTATAAGGACAAAACCTAGAAGTTTGAATTAATGGTTGATAATCGGAATGCATAAAGTCGTCCATTAGTCCAGATAAGTAAGGAGACCCCAGCGTTGATAAATCCATAGTAGTGCCGACAGGTTTGCCAACAACAACTTCATTATCTTTTAAAAATGAGACTCCATCTATAGGGCTATCAAAAGTTTTTTTACCGTTGCTTAAAATTTTTTTTAAAATACTATAAAATCCTACTTCACCTTCATTGACAATCAAAGCATCCACTGAAGGGAAAGTTTTAGATAAAAATTTATATTGTTCTTTCTTGTCACTATCTATGCTGGGTCCTCCAAGGATAATTTTCACATCGTCTTTAAATAATTCTCTAAGTTTTTTAACAACGTATTGACTTTGTGCCATGTTCCAATAGTAAATAGACAAACCAACTACGTCAGGTGGATTTTGTTTTGCTTCATTTATAAATTTATCAATACTTTTAAAAAGTGAAACTTTAATATCATCACCTAATTTTTGTAAAGAATATTGAGCAATCAGTCCGATTCCCAAAGGAGTGTATCTTGAGGCCAATGTATGACGATTGTAATAACAAAAATCGGCAAACATAACATTCAATTTTTTATCACCGTTTTTTTTATGAAGATATTTATTATTCATTTCAAAAAACTCTATAAATTCTTATATCAGAGAGTAAAAAGATTAACATTAATTTAATTGCTTTCCCTTAGATTATTAATGAAATGAAAGACTACAGAGGCAGAATTTGATATATTTAAACTTTCAATTTTGTCATTAATATTGATTTTTAATAGGAAATCTGAGTTTTTAATAGTCTGAAATTTTAAACCATATCCTTCAGAACCAAAAAGAAGAACATTATTTCCATTCCAATCGTGTTTTGTAAAGTCTTTTCCAGAGTTTTTTTCAAAACCACATATCCAAAAGTTTTTAGTTTTTAGATATTTAAACGTAGTACTTAGATTTGAAACTTCAAATATTTTTAAATGCTCCATGCATCCGCTAGCGCTTTTATATAAAAGCATGCTTTCACTCGGAAATGATCTTTCTTTTACAATTAAACCATCAATATTAAATGAAGCTGCGCTCCTAATTATTGAACCTATATTTCTTGGATCTGTAACTTCTTCTAAGCATGCTAGTGTTATATTTTTTTTATTCTCTTTTTTAGTTAAAAAATCTTTTATGTTTTCTTTTTCTAAATGTTCTATTTCAGCAATTAATCCCTGATGAGAAATTTGATCTTTTCCACAAAGTCGATCAAGTTCGTTTTTAGTTTTATATAAAATTTTTGTTTTTTTAAGAATTTGCATATCTTGATTTTCTTTGTTAAGAGTTTTTTTTGAGTCCTCGGTTAACAGGACTTTAATCACATTACGTTTAGGATTTCTTAAAGCTTCCGTAACAGCATGTTTCCCAGCAATTAAAAAAGTAGTTTTTCTCATATTTTTCAACATATTTAGTCGATTAATAGCATATTAATTGTTAAAATCATTTATTGCATTTGTTTATAAGAATGCTTATAAAACCTTGTTGAATGAAGCTTTATTGTATAGGTAACCTCCAGTACTCTGGAGGGGTACCAAAGCGGTCAAATGGGGCGGGCTGTAAACCCGTTGACTTCGGTCTTCGAAGGTTCGAATCCTTCCCCCTCCACCAAAATCAATAAAGTTTTGGACAGCTTAAGAGTGTGTAAGCTTAGGAGTGTTGCGGGTGTAGTTCAATGGTAGAACGCTAGCCTTCCAAGCTGGATGTAAGGGTTCGATTCCCTTTACCCGCTCCAAGATAGTTTTTATAAATGAATTTATTGAGGTAAAAAAAATGGCTGAGAAAAAAAAATTTGAAAGAAAGAAACCACATTGTAACATTGGAACAATTGGTCACGTGGATCATGGTAAAACAACACTAACTGCTGCAATTACTAAAGTGCTTGCAGAAAAGGGTGGTGCAGAATTTGTTGCGTACGATCAAATAGATAAAGCTCCAGAAGAAAAGGAGAGAGGAATAACAATTGCAACAGCCCATGTTGAGTATGAAACTGACAAAAGACATTACGCACACGTAGACTGCCCCGGACATGCTGACTATGTTAAGAATATGATAACTGGTGCAGCTCAGATGGATGGCGCAATTTTAGTAGTGAATGCAGCTGATGGACCAATGCCACAAACTAGAGAACATATTCTTTTAGCGCGTCAAGTTGGTGTTCCTGCAATCGTTGTTTATTTAAATAAAGTTGATCAAGTAAAAGATAAAGAGCTTTTAGATTTAGTAGTTGAAGAAGTTAGAGAGCTTTTAACTTCTTATAAATTCCCTGGAGATAAAATTCCTATAATAAAAGGATCAGCATTAGCAGCAGTAGAAGGAAAAGATGAAACTACAGGAAAAAATTCAATCTTAGAATTAATGAAAGCAATTGATGAACATATTCCTCAACCATCAAGACCAAAAGATAAGCCATTCTTGATGCCTGTTGAAGATGTTTTTTCTATATCAGGTCGTGGTACTGTTGCAACTGGTAGAGTTGAACAAGGTGTTGTAAAAACTGGTGAAGAGTTAGAAATAGTTGGAATAAAAGAAACGAAAAAAACTGTTATCACTGGTGTAGAAATGTTTAGAAAAATATTGGACACAGGTGAAGCCGGAGATAACATTGGAGCTTTGTTAAGAGGTGTAGAAAGAACTGATATAGAAAGAGGACAAGTTCTTGCAAAACCAGGATCTGTAACACCACATACTGAATTTGAAGCACAAGCTTATGTATTAAAGAAAGAAGAAGGTGGAAGACACACTCCTTTCTTTACTAAATACA